>Ga0335073_10000223_pt1 | contig 71584 bp, 49 predicted proteins | sample Lox_Sample_22_FD_207093 | JGI IMG/M metagenome (GOLD analysis project Ga0335073, IMG submission 207093) | Soil microbial communities from Loxahatchee National Wildlife Refuge, Florida, United States - Lox_Sample_2.2 | ecosystem: Environmental > Terrestrial > Soil > Wetlands | place: USA... | reverse complement strand
ATCGTAGCGGGGAATCTGGTGATCGTTAACCTGTTTGATGTTGATGCTCAACTCGAACAGGTGCGGAGGCAAAGTCTGGCGGTCGCTTATCTGCTTCGCGTTCAGCAGGCAGTCATAGATTATCGGCGCGAGCGCCAGCCCGATGTATTGATTCGCCACGCGATTTTGGCAGCAGCGGCCGCTATAGGCCTGCTTCTGTTCTGGTTCCTCGGTATAAAAATTTTGCGGTCTACGCTGCGCACGATGGAACGTCGCTATAAGCACCGCATCCGCGAAGTGGGGATCCAGTCGCTGAAACTCCTTCCGGCAGAGCGCATGTGGATTTCCTTCATTGGCGTTGTGAAGTTTGCCGCCGCGTCCACTGGCATTGCGGTTACTTATGGGACGCTCGATTACATTCTCTCCCTGTTTCCGTTGACCCGTGAATTCAGCCAGAATCTGTCAGGATTTGTTCTAAACCCGCTGCGCACAATAGGTAGCAAATTCGTCGACTCGATTCCCAACCTCATCTTCCTCATCATTCTGGGAGTCATCATTTATTACCTGCTGAAGTTCATTCGGCTGGTCTTTTCCTCTATTGAAAATGAAACCATCACAATGGCAGGCTTTGATCCGACTTGGGCTAAACCGACCTATCGCTTGGTCCGAGTATTTGTTGTCGCGTTTGCGCTTGTTGTTGCATTCCCCTACATACCGGGTTCGAATACGCAGGCTTTCAAGGGTGTATCGCTGTTTATCGGTCTAGTCTTTTCATTGGGGTTCCACATCACTGATCGGGAATCTCATATCTGGATATACGTTGACGTATCGCCGGGTATTCAAGACAGGTGATCGGGTGAAAATCGGGGACTATATCGGCGACGTACGGGAATCCCGGTTGCTGGTGACCTACATACATACCATCAAGAATGAAGTGATCGCGATGCCAAACTCATCGATCGTGAATGCCGCAGTGGTGAACTATAGCTCTCTCGCGCACACAAACGGACTCATTTTGCACACGAATGTAGGAATTGGGTACGAGACGCCGTGGCGGCAGGTAGAAGCAATATTGATTGAAGCAGCAGCCCGGACTCCGGGTTTGCTGCGTGAACCGAAACCATTCGTGCTCGAAAAGGAGTTGCGTACCTTTGACGTGGATTACGAGCTGAACGTGTATTGTGATCGACCGAACTCGACTGCTTCGCTCTACGCCGCCCTACACCGCAACATTCTCGACCTGTGCAACGAATATGGAGTGCAGATCATGACGCCCGCCTATGAAGGTGATCCCAAGGACGCCAAGGTTGTTGCGAAAGACCAGTGGTTCGCTGCACCGGCCACGCCGGAATCCGCGGCAGGAGGGACGCTTCTGAACCATGATTGAGTTCCTCTAGGAGCACTCGTAAGAAAGAGGTCAGGAACTCGGAAGGGTCTTCGTTTTAGAACCTTCAATTCAACGAGCGACCAAATCGATGTGTCACGTTGACCTTAATAGCAATTCCAGCCAAAACAGGCTGCGGCTAGTCCATCCTCGAATTAGCTACTTTGCGAATCGGCACAGAACCGCCTGCGCACCTCCGTGCTATGGAAAAGTAGCTTGGTGGGCCCACCAGGATTCGAACCTGGAACCAAGGCGTTATGAGCACCCTGCTCTAACCATTGAGCTATGGGCCCTTATCTGACTCGGCACAGCGTTGCCGAAGTTTAGCGTAATGGACCTTAGTCAACGGTAATTGAGCGTAATTTAGGGATTATGAGTTTCCGGCTATCACTGTAAGTCTATGATAATAAATATAATGCAAGCGTAATCGAGCGTAGTGCTATATGCAATTGAGCGAGCGTAACTTAGGGCAATTTGTCGCAGGTGACAAAAGCTGACGCGCGTACCGCTGCTGTACCCGAAAATCACCTTTTCTATCTACTCGAATTCATCCGGATTCCTGACGAGAAGCGCCTCCCCGTACGGACCTTCAGAGAGAGACCGGGCTTCGCGACACACCTCAATGAGGGACTCGCCCTATTAGCGACAGTTGAGGCTCACCTGCTTAGTGTCGGGGCCCCTTCAGATCTACTTTGCCACGAAACATCCAATAAACCAATATGAAATATCCGAATGCCAACAACATTCCAAAGCTCCACCAGACCAGGCCGACATGAAGTGTGTGCGGTCCGGACAGAGCGCGATCAATGGTGATATCTCGCGACCGATCAATGATAGATGGCAGCAGCGATGGATACAGGGCAAAGGCTGCACCGGCCATCATCAGAAACAAATAAAGGCATGAGGACAGGAACGCGGCCAACTGACGCTCCCGCTGGTTGTAGTAGTACATAGCTCCCAAAAAGAGCAGTACACCGAGCGGGATGACAAAGGCGGGAGGAAAGGTGAGGTAATCTTGAGATTGTCTGGTAAGCATTCACCAATGCCACTGCCAGGCCGAAATCGGCCTGGGGTAGCTTCCGTTCCATACGAAACATCTGTCGATACACTTCATCCCGAAGCCTGTTGGCGCTCCTCGTGCTAAGCCTAGAGCGCATGGCTGCTTCTGCCTTGGCTGGACGAGGTGTCCTTCACTCCCATTGCCCGCAAGATGGTCATCGCGGGGCACCAATTTGTAAAGGCCGACTGCAAGAGATTGAGTCCCACAAACACGGTCAGCCACAGCCAATAAATGGACACCCAATGAGCCAGAGCGAGCGAGACCAACACCATCACGCCAGCGAGAAGACGGAGATTACGTTCAACGTTCATACAGAGACTCCTTTCACAACAGAAGAAGAAATATTTGCTCGGCGGGAATGCACCATGTAATAGAGAACCGGTACGGCAAGCCGCGACAGAAGAGTAGAAGCAACCTCACCTGCAATCAGGGAAAGCGCGAGCCCTTGAAAAATCGGGTCAGAGAGGATAACGCTGGCTCCAACGACAACGGCCGCCGCCGTGAGCAGCATCGGCCGGAAACGAACTGCTCCGGCATCGATCACGGCTTCGTCCAGCGGCATGCCCTGACTGCGGCGCAGTTCGATGAAGTCAACCAGAATAATCGAGTTGCGCACGATGATGCCTGCGCCTGCAATGAACCCGATCATTGAGGTTGCCGTAAAGAAAGCGCCGGTCAGGGCATGCGCAGGCAGTATGCCCACAAGCGTAAGCGGAATTGGCGCCATGATAACGAGCGGAACAACGAACGAGCGGAACCAACCAACCACGAGCACGTAGATCAGAATCAATACCGCAGCGAAGGCCAAACCGAGGTCGCGAAAAACTTCTATCGTGATATGCCATTCGCCGTCCCACTTCATGGCGTAGTGGTCCGTCGATTCCGGCTGCACTGCGTTGTAGCGCGCTAACGTATATCCCGCAGCCAGCTTCAACTTATCAAGCCGACGATTCATCCTGAGGATCGCGTAGACAGGGCTTTCTTCGGCTCCTGCAACATCACCCGTCACATAGATCACTCGCCTTAAATTCTTGTGATAGATGCTCGGATCAAGTGTGGCAGGCTGCACGGTGACCAGCTCGCGCAACGAGACGAGGCTGCCGTCCGATGACCGCAGCTTGATATTTTCGAGTGACTCCTGTGAGGATCGCTCGGGGCGGGCAAACTCGACCGCAACCGGGACCGCTTCTCTTGCGCTTTGGATGTGCACCAGCCCGGCCTGAGCACCTGAAGCGGCGATGGCCACGGCCTGAGCGACATCGGATACCGCGATGCCATGGAGCGCTGCCTTCGCAGTATCTACGTGCATGACAAGCTTTGACTGCGGATCTTCGAGATACCAGTCTGTATCCACGACGCCGGGCGTTGCGTCGAAAATGTCTTTCACCTTGCGTGCAACATCGATTTGCCCGGCAAGGTCAGGACCGTAGATCTCTGCGACGAGCGTTTGCACTACCGGAGGCCCTGGTGGAACCTCACTTACCTGGATGCGCGCTCCATAGGCGGACCCGATCTTTACTAGTTCCGGTCGCAGCCTTTTTGCTATCTCATGGCTCTGGAGCTTCCGCTCTTTGATGGGCAACAGGTTTACCTGTATGTCGGCCTGATTCACCTGCCTGCGCAGGTAATAATGGCGGACCAGTCCATTGAAGTTGTAGGGACCGGACGTTCCCGAATAGATCTGATAGTTGAGAACGTCGCTCTGCTGGCCAAGAAGACTGCACAGTGCCTGCGCCACGCGCGTCGTCTCTTCGAGAGGGGTTCCGTCGGGCATGTTGACAATGACCTGGAACTCGCTCTTGTTGTCGAATGGCAACATCTTTACCAGCACAAGTCCGAGCGGAACCAGTGCCGCAGCCAACAGGAGCAGAAAGACAATCCCGCCCAGGAAGAGCCACCGTGATCGCACCGAATGAATCAGCGGCGACATGATTTTCCGGTAGAGTCTTGTGGTCAGGCCTTCCTTTCTCGAGAGCGCTTCTTCTGAGTGCTTGAGGTGGCTTCCTAGCAGCCGTAAGACGGCCCATGGTGAAACGATGAAGGCGACCATGAGGGAAAAGAGCATGGCGGCGGAAGCGCCAACCGGGATCGGGCGCATATAAGGACCCATCAGCCCGCGTACAAATGCCATGGGAAGGATCGCAGCGATGACGGCGAAGGTCGCCAGGATGGTGGGATTGCCTACCTCTGCTATCGCCTCTACCGCAACCTCGCTTACAGGACGACTCGCATTTTGGGGGAGCCGGAAGTGCCGCACCATGTTTTCGACAATGACGATCGCATCATCGACGAGGATGCCGATACTGAAGATGAGAGCAAACAGGGTTACGCGGTTGAGCGTGTATCCAAGAAAATAGAAGATCTCCAACGTGAGTCCCAGGGTGACCGGGATGGCCAATAGAACGACGCATCCGCAGTCTTCGCTCCGCTACACCGCAAGAGACAGCGGTCCAAGAACAAGTCGCCAGTACCGCGCATTACGTTGGCTCGGAGTCGTGCCAGAAGTGCCATGCGGACATCTATAAACGTTGGAAGAAGACGCCGATGGCCAACGTGGTCCGCGATCCGAAGACACATCCTGACGCGATCATCCCCGATCTCAACACCAACAACATAGCGAAGTTCACCGTCGATCAGGTCGCATTCGTCTACGGCAGCAAGTGGAAGCAGCGTTACTTCACGAAGATCGGAGATGACTACTATCCGCTGCCTGTGCAGTGGGATGTTGGCAATAAGAAATGGCTCAAGTATCACATCGCGGATACTGGAGCCGACTGGTGGACGGCCTATTATCCAGCAGACAACATGCAGCGGCCAACCGGCCCAACCTGCGACGGTTGCCATTCCGTGAACTACGACATACACACCAAACAGGTCGCGGAATGGAATGTCGGCTGTGAACGTTGTCACGGGCCAGGAAGCGAACACGTTGCGCATCCGACCCGCACGAACATCCTGAATCCGGCCGAAATGGATGATGTCGCATCTGACGACACCTGCATTCCCTGTCATTCACAGGGACGGCCTCGGTCCGGTCTCATCGACGGCAAAGCCTATGACTGGCCCGTCGGTTACCACGTCGGACTGCGTCTTCAGGACTACTGGAAGCTCGAAGACATCACCCTTGGTCAGACCGACTTCTTGCACTTTGCCGATGGCACGGCACACAAGAATCGCATGCAAGGAAATGATTTCGTACAAAGCATAATGTATCGCCACGGAGTGACCTGCGCCACGTGCCACGATGTCCACGGCACTGACAACTACGCCCAGCTCCGCAAACCAGCAGATAAGCTATGCCTTGACTGCCATTCTCCCGGTTCGCCTAACGGACCTCATACCGCGAGTCTTGAAGACCACACTCACCACACGGATGGCAGCCCGGGCAGTCAGTGCATAGCCTGTCACATGCCCAAGATCGAAGCTGAGGGGGTGCCAGGTTTGTTCGTCCGCTCTCATACCTTCCAATTCATCACGCCAGCAATGACGGACAAATACAAAATGCCCAATCCGTGTACTACATGCCACACCGATAAATCCACCGATTGGGCCGACAATCAGTTGCTTTCCTGGAAGACCACGTCCCCATGGCGTGTCGGACAGTAAACAGATTATTTCGCAGTGGATACCGAAGCGCCCGAATCCGCAGTGTAACCGTCAGCGCACATGAGGATGAGGGAGTCGGTTTGGTGGGCCCACCAGGACTCGAACCTGGAACCAAAGCGTTATGAGCACTCTGCTCTAACCATTGAGCTATGGGCCCTTTGCGGAAAATTAAAGCGCCACAGTAATTAACCGTAATCAAGCACAAGTGAGCCAAGTCTACCGTAAAGTAACCAAATTATGAGTCCGGACTCATCGCCTGAATTCTATGATAATGAACAAGATACGAGCGTAATCGAACGTAAGGCTAAGTAGCTGAGGGACCGTAATTTAGCTGAATTTGATTGAGTTGGCGGAAGCTGAGGAGTGTACCGCTGCTGTACCGGAATTTCTCGAGTTGTCTGAAACCCTCACCATCCGTGTCCCTTCTTCCAGATGATTTCTGGTTGGGAGGTCGGTTGCTCTTCGCAGAGATTCTTCAAGCCGAGCACGAATTCATCACATTAGTGTTGCGCAAGCCCGATCTGCAGCAAAACCAGCGGAATGCAATCATCAGGTGCCGTGCGGGCAGAAGTAAAACATTGTTGAATCCCCAAATGTAGGTGGGCCCTCAGCATAGGTACAGCTGGGCCAGAGGCTCGCGCTCCATCCGGCCCTTATGGTCAAACAGTGAGCACTTGGCCCGGGAAAATCAGATTTGGATCTGGGCCAATTACTGCTCTATTTGCCTGGTAAATCTTCGGCCAAAGGTTCGGGTCCCCGTAGACATGGGCTGCAATTGCCGAAAGTGTATCCCCGGATTGCACCGTATAAGTGCTCACTGTCGGGCTCGGCGCCGGTGGGGTGGGTGCCGGTGGGGTGGGTGCCGGTGGGGTTGGCGTTGGGGGCACCGCCGGATGTGCCGTAAACGTCCTTGGCGGTGCTGGAAAAGTCACGGTAAACGGTACGTCGCCGGAAACGCCACTGGCCTCGAATCGAGACATGGGGACTGTCGCCAGTTGTTCCACCGGAGCGCCACAGTCGCCGGGGCACAAATCAATCGTGTCGTGCACCAGGTAGTTCATTGCCAGGACGACATCCATGCTCCCATCGGGATTTTGGGTGACTTGAGCGCTGCCGTTGGCCGTGCGATCATCGTCGAAAGGAGACGGAAGTGCTCCCACCGGACAGGTCGTCTGGTCTTTGCCGATTCCACCCGCGATATTGCCGGGTATTTCTCCGATCACGTTGAAGTTCATCTCGTGCGGACCGCCAGGAGTTCCGATTGCGGCGATAGCCGACGGAATCAGCGTGGGTACATCGAGGATGACGCTTCCGGTACCAGGTGCAGGAACACTTGGCGGGGTACTTTCAATGCCTTTTCTTACCTCATCGGCCAGGAAATCGGTGGTTGCAGCGGTGGTTGCCGAATTGGTGAAATCAGCGCCAAAGCTCGGGCTGAGGTCCTGGGGTGGCGCCCCTCCGAAGAGGTATTGAGACCATAGCGGGACCACGCGTGGATTGACTTTCGCAGCGATTCCCGCCAGCAGAATCGGAGCGAGGCTGTCGCGGGAGAGACCCGCCAATAGCTTGCCTCCGGGAAAGGGAGTGCAGAAGAAAGGCGGACAATGACCCGGTATGCTGCACGCGCTGCCTCCCGCAGTGCCGGCAGGAGCACCGCCAGTAGCGCTGGTTCCTAAGACACTGGCATTTCCGCCAACGGCCCCCATCTCCTGTTCCTGGACCGATGACGCCTGGCTGTCCTTTTGAACGAATAGGGGCACTTCGGGTGCCGGTACTGGTCCTCCAGCGACAGATGGCGGCGACCCGAGCGCATTGTTCAAGCCCGCAGAAGCTTGCGCACTGCGCTGGATCGCGAGGTTGCCGGCGGTGCGCTGCAACCCAGCAAAAGGCTGCTCGAAGCCGGGGGCGGCTGTCGGCGCGGTTTCCCGCCACTTCAGCTCGGCGGATGGCGCAAATGCGTGTTCACACTCCATGGCATTTGCTCAGGGCAGGCTGTAGGCTGGCGGCTAAGAGCCTTACGCCATGCTGCCCAGTTACCGCCCATCGGCGGTTCCATAACAGGAGCCTGCCCCGCCGGGGGGTCCGTAGCCGGTGAAGCTCTGAAGCCAAAAAGCAATCCAACTGGTAGTCCACAGCCACCGCCGCTTTTCAGGATTGTAAGGCCATTCCCGCTAACTGTGCGGAAAATCCGATTGGGGCCGCGCGGAGATCGTTGTTGATTGGGTTGCGCGGATCGTACGCGGCGCGCATTCTCCAATGGAGAAGAGAACTACAGCGCGAGCGACCTATTTGTTCTTTTCCGGACAATTCTTCTTGCTTACCTCCGTAATAAAGCCATTGGTGTCGAAGGTGGATCGGATGGGTGTGTTGGTGGCGGCAGTCAACTCCACGGTGTTGTCGGTGTAGAGGGTGTATGTACCATAGGTGCACGCGAAGGTGGCGTTCAAGAACTCGTAAATGCAGGTGCCATCTTCCTGGACATCGATTCTGGTGGGAGGATCCTGATCGGTTACACGAACTCCGTACATCGTCACGAGTCCCTGGGTATCGACCAGATCCTTGACGGTCTCCTCGACCTGGGTATTGTGGTCCTTATTTGCCTGTCCTGTAATCGGGAATAGATTGTTTGCCTCGCCGCGCCCGCTTAATCCGGCGTTGAGCAAATGTCCCCGGATATAAACCTGGGTCTGTTTATGTCCTTTGCCGCCAAAGGCGGCAAGGGTGGGGAGTTTGCGGAAGCCGAGAAGGTTCTTCTGGGCACCATTGGTCTCCGACCCCGGACCGTGATCGCTGGTCAGGAATCTGGCCATCATATCTGTGCCGGTCCCACTGCTGGCACCGCCAATCGTTAAGCTTCCGGTTTGGCGGCTGACCTGATTCAGTTGCGGAGCCAGTTCCGGAATCGTCTTGGCGGTGGCGGTCTTCAACGGACGCTCCTTAACCTGACGCTGCTGGTCGGGAGGCTCAGTCTTCTCCGCCTCGTCGGAAAGCAGCCATTTCAGCAGATCAGCGAGAGAGATCGTCTCATCACGGAGATCAAACTTTGGCGGCCCGCCGGTATGGCCAACCTTCAGGTCTTCTCCCCAGGCCTTATCCCACCTTGCGTGGGCCAGTTTCCATTTCCGGGAAAAGACGTTGAATCCGAGCGCATTGATGTCGAAGCCGGCGGTCAGGTCAAATTGAAGCGCCAGGGATCGAGGGAAATCCAAATCGCTTTCAAGCGTGGGCTTTCCGCCTTTGCAGGAGAGATCGATCTGGCCGGAGAGGATGAGCGTGGCCTTGCCGGCCAATTCCGCTGTCGCGGCCAGCGTACCCTTGGCGCTGGCCACCTTAACGATCAGGAACCACTTGGCATCGGCGCCCAGTTCCGCGGTGGCCGTGAGAGCAGCGAGGAAATCAGCGGGAATGCGCAACTCCCCTCTGGCTTTGTAGGCGCCGGTGTGCGGATCGAAGTCGAAACATATATTGCTGAGTGTCCCCGGGCCGAGTCCGGCGCTCAGGTCGCCATCCAGCTTTCCGCTGGCGTAAATTTCCAGCGAAACCAGGCCCACGTAAGGAATCAGCACATGTTTTTCCCAGATGGTGAATTTGCCGGTCTCTTCGTGCAGATGTGGGGCCCTTGCGTCCTGGCGCGGGAAGAGCTCCAGGGTCGGCATACATAGCACCCAGCTTTCCTCCCCGGCTTTGCCACCCTTCCTGGTGGGGCACGGACCGGTGCAGCCGGGTTCCTTTCGAGGCTCGTCAGAGAAGATCATCTGGCCGTCGTGCGGCTTTCCGCCTCTGATCCAGCCGACGCACTGGGGCAGGTGGTAATTGCAGATGCATTCCAGATCGCACAGCCGGTGACAAGGGCCGAGGATGACGCCGAGTTTGCCTTTCTCGTTGTACTTGTCCGCGCACCAGTCGTAGCAGGCGTCGTGCTGGCGGCAGCCGTCGTGGGTTCCGCAGATCTCGTAATTGGGATAGACCCACCAGAAATGGGAACCGTCGCCGGTCTCTTCGCATTCGCGATGCGGGTTCTCGTGCCGGCACGTATCGCAGTCGGCCCCGCAGGCACCGCGGCAAAGTGCGCGGCTCGGAATGAGGGGATCTCTCTTGTAAACGGACAATGGTCCGTGCGGCCAGACCGGCGTGCCCTTCCATTCGCCGCCGCGCTGGGAAGGCATCAGATCGAGGTCGCGCAGGAAATCGCACAGGGGACAATTGTCCTTGAACATATCGCGCTGGATTTTGAACCCGAGATCGTCCCAATCGAGCTTGTCGAACGAAGGAGCGTCCGGATCGACGCTAAGAGAAGGCGCGGCGTCTTCGTCGATATCGAGCCCAAGTCCCAAACCCAGGCTCAGCACAAAGTCGCGATGGTCCTTAAACAAGGGCCAGTACAGGGTGCAGAGATTCGTTCCCAGGACCGACAGCGAACCATAACCGGCCAGTCCGAGGTCGGTCGCCAGGCCGAAGTCGTTCGCAACATTCAGGCTGAAGTCGAACCCGGACAGGCTGGCTTCCGCGCTGATGTCAAAACCGAAACGATCCGCTGCCGCAATGCGGAGGAACCCCGCCAATCCGGCTTCAAGGTGGACAGCCGGAATCTTGGCGACGATAGGAGGATCGGGCCACATAACGATCGCGCCCACCTCGCCGAAGATCCCGGCGTGGAGTTCGGCGCCGAGTCCGAGGCCAAATGTGATCTCTGCCCCGCCGCGCGCCTTGGCGGCCAGGCTGATAGGGTGGATCTCGATTTTGATTTCATGGGTCTTGCAGGGGCCAATGTGGAATGAGATTTCGGGAGTAAACCCGAGGTGGGCACCTAGTTCACCGTATATCTCGACGGGTCCGAGCGGCAGGACGCCGGCCAGGAATGGAATGTCGATGCCCACTTCGGGCAGGGTCATTTGCACGGTGTGAGGATCGCAGACCTGCATTGGCGGAATAGTAATGACGAGAAGGTTGTCGATCCATTCGAGAACGCCGCCAATGGCGTCAGCCAATTCCTCCGCTGCGTCCCTAACCTCGTCGGCTAATTCCTCGGCCTCGCCTTTGACGACGCTGGCAGTGCTCGACAGACCGCAATCGGGATCGCTGAACGGATTGCACCATTCCCATGAAAACGGCTGGATGGCGAGGCGATCGAGTTTGGAGAACTTCTCCGAGGAAACCATTCCGCCGCGGGCCACCTCGGCGGAGGCTGCTTCGGCTTCGCGTTCGTAATGATCGTTATGGTGGGCGACAGAGAGACTTCCGGCGCCCGACCGCTGCAGGTTCCCCGTCGGGCGTCCGGCAGTACCGGGACGGCGAAAGCCGCCCAAATGGGTACCGGGCTTGCGCGGAGCCCTGGGCCCACCTCGATGGGCGGGATTGGCGGCCGCCGCTCCATGCACATCGCGCCCGGCGGCGTTTTCGTTCTTCACGGCACTGGGCGGGTTGACCTTGTTCTGTGCTGGTCCAGCCTGCGGCTCCCCTTTGCGCTGAACGACTTTTTTTGTCTCCTCGTCCAGCTTTCGTTCCGGAGCTCCACAGCCGCATTTACGTTGAATTGCCTGGTCCTGGGGTAGAACGCGTTCGTCCGCTCTGGCTGGTTTATCGGGTATAACTTCAGGTGGCGCCGAATCGGCCGCTCCCGGTTTGCGTTGCAGCGGACGTTTGACTGTCTCTTCGGCGGGAGGGCTGCCTTGCCCCGAACATTTCGGGCAGCTTCCGCCGCAAGCGCATTTGCGTTGAATGCTTTTGGGGCCGGAAAGGCGCTCGACCTGTTCTGTCTCCGCCGAGGATGATGTTTCACTGCAGCCGCCTAGCTTGCGTTGCAGAGGGTGCTTGTTGGGTTCGCCGGGCTGCGTTTCAGGTTGTTTCTTCGAGCACTCGGAACACGTGCCGCCACAAGCGCATTTTCGCTGCACGGGATGCGATTCGCGAGTCGTCGCAGGGACGCGTGACGGGATGCTGTGCCCCTCAGGCGAAGCGGCTAAGTTTGCGGACTTCTCAAACGCCGACTCGACTAATTCTGCTTCGCGTTCGAATGCATCATCGTGGGCCGTAGCATTGAGGGACTTCAATCCCGGGGTAACCGCTCCGCGGCGCTGCTGGAGGACGTGTGTGAGTTCGTGCGCAATTAATTTCTGGCCGCCGGTGGAGTGGGGATCGTAGCGTCCGGCGCCAAAATAAACATCGCGGCCCATGGTGAAGGCATGAGCGCTGACGTGGTGGGCGGCCTCGGCAGCCGAACTGTCCGCATGAACGCGCACGTCGTCGAAGCGGTCTCCAAAACGGTCCTCCATGATGCCGCGCGTGTGGGGAGCCAGCGGAGTACCGGCGCCGCTGCGCGCCAGGGCGCCCTCGAATGCGGAGGGGACGCTCTGCACACCGCCTTCTCCCTTGCGTTGCATTTGTTTCTTCTTGCATTCCTCACAAGTGCCGCCGCACGAGCAGCCTCCGCCCGACATGCTGGCGCCGCCAAGAATGGCCGGCGCAGCGGGATTGTGTGCCAGCGGTCCCGAAGCCGCTCGCTGAATAGCCATGTTGCCTGCCGCTCCCAGAAAATGAGCGAGGCTGGAAAGAGGAGACGATCCGGATCGCTGCGCCGACGGCACGCGCGACAAGTCCGCTTTACTCTTTGCAGCTTCGACGGGGGCGAGGGTCGGGGTGGCCATGGATGGTTACTCCGGCGCCGAGAGCCAGGCGTGGTACTGCTTGAATTCTGTGGACGACGGAATTTTGCCCTTCTTGACCATCAGGCGGCCCAGCGCCGGGATCAGGTGGCGCATGTGAATGGCATCGCCATCCTGGGCGGCCAGAAAAGCTGCCGAAAGGACAATGTTCTGGATATCGCCGCCGGGCAGCGAGAACTGCTCGGAGAGAAACTTGAAGTCCACATCCGGGGCCACCGGCGCCTGCGGCGGAAACATGCCTCGCCAGAGGCGCTCGCGATGACCTGCGTTGGGCAATGGGAATTCCACTACGTAGTGCATTCGCCGCGAGAAGGCTTCGTCCATGTTCTTGCTGAGATTGGTGGCCAGGATCACGACCCCATCGTGGTCCTCCATCTTTTGTAGAAGATAGGCGACTTCGATATTGGCGTAACGATCGTGCGCATCTTTGACCTCGGAGCGCTTGCCGAACAACGCGTCGGCTTCATCGAAGAAAAGGATGGCGTTGCCCGATTGCGAAGCGCGAAAGATGAGGTCGAGATTCTTCTCCGTTTCTCCAATGAATTTGCTAACGATGCCGGATAGATCGATCTTGTAGAGGTCGAGGCCAAGATCGCGGGCCAGGATTCCGGCGGTCATGGTCTTGCCTGTTCCGGGCGATCCGGAGAACAGCACCTTGAGGCCGCGGCCGGAGGCCAGGCGCTGATCGAAACCCCAAGCGGAATAGACCTGGTGGCGGTACTTGATGGCGGCTTTGATCTCCTTGATCTGACGCAGCGTGGAGGAAGGCAGGACGAGATCGTTCCAGGCATGGGCGCCGCGCACGCGGGAAGCCAGCTTGCCAAGATTCTGATCGGACTGGGCGCGTGCTCCCACGAGCAGATCTTCGGCGGCGAGCGGCCCATTGTGACCGCAGCGCAGATAGTGAGTGTCGCCGGCCATCACGAGCGCGTCACGAATCTGGCCCGGGCTGAGAACGAATCGATTGGCGAGATCTTCGACATCGGACGCAGAGAGCGTATGGTTGCCAAGTTCGGTCCACAATCTACAGCGTTCTTCAAAGTCAGGCTCTTCGAGACCGAAGACCAGCTTGCGGCGGCCCTGCAAGAGCTCACGCCAGCGGGTGTTGGGATCGAAGGCAACAAAGACAGGACCGCGCGCTTCGCCAAGTGCGGAAAGCAGCGAATGGGCGTCGGAAGCAGGTGCGCCCTCGGACGTAAACAGCGATGCAATTTCACTGATGAATATGCCACTGCCTTCAAGCCTTTGTTCGAGCAGGACCATTTGCACCATCTTGCGCAACGGTTCGTCGGCAGCGCGGGCCTTGTCGGCGCTTAGAAACAACAGCCGCTTGCGAAGCTGCTTGCAAATCGCCTGGGCGATCTGTTCCGCACCCATGCCGTAACGGGTGACGAAGACGATGAGGGGTTGATCCGCACAGCAAATATCGCGGGCGAAGATCTCAGGCACACGCTGGAGATTGGCGCGCAGGGGGCCAGGGATGGATATTTGATCCCATTCGCTTTGTGGTTGGACGCGGAAAAGAGACTCGGTGATTTTCCCCATCGCCACCGGAAAACCGAGCAGGTAACGGCACACCTCCGGGGCCAGCGAGAAGCCGGTGGGCAGGGAGACGGCGCGTCCGTTGGGATCGGACATAAGCCGCAACAACCCGCCGCGGAGCAAGCGCGAGTCGGGCATCAGCGACAGGCGCAGCTCCATCTTCGTTTCTGCGTCATCGGCGAACAGCCGCAAGGCCATGTCGCATGTTGGCCACTTGCGCGTCACGTCATTGTTCAGGTAGGCATACAGAACTTCATACTTGGAGTGAACCTCCAGTGCCAGGGCCAGAAGGAGAACATCCCTGTCAATCGCACTGAGGCCGAACTCTCTGGACAATGTCGACCAGCGCGAATCCTGGGTCAACATCGGCAGACTGGATTGATGCAGCAGGGCAGCTTGATGGGAGAGCTCCACGGGATCAACTGCCTGGGGCGATGGAGAATGCTCGCGCAGCAACGTGTCCACTTGCTGATCGCTGACATACAAGCCGCGAAACTCGTCGAGCGAAAGCTGGTACACGGCACGCAGGCGAAGGATTTCCCGATGGATCAAAAGATCGAGGCGCTGCAACTCGATTTGCCGAAAGTCGGCGCTCAATTCATCCACAGAATCATCCTTCCGGAAAAATTGCGCATGGCCGGTCTTCGAGCCAGGAGAGGCGGCAGGTGCATCGCATCAACCCTGCCATGCTCAGCACCAGGTGGAGGGGCGGCAGAGAAAGCGAGACAATGCATTGCGGTTGAGTTTCTTTGACGGCAGCCGAACATTCGAGGAAATTCTGGCTGAGATAATCCAGGCTTGAATTGGAAAAGCCGGAAAGCCTGGCCGCGAACCGGCGGAGCACACCTTGGGCCGCTACGCACAAACAAAGATCGGCGAAGCGGGGAGCAGAAAGGCCGGGCGTCTGTTCGAGGTATCGCAGGTCGCGGGCGAGCGCCCTTTCGGAATACGCCGGGCTGTCGTCGGCCGCTAACTGGTTAACGATGCTGTCGGGGAAATAGCCGCGTGCCGCACCGAGGAGCGATCCGGGGCACAACACCTGCCGTGGCCGTGGCACGTGAAGCTCCGCCAGAGGGAAGGACTCCGCGCGCCTGGTGTGCCTATTCGCGAGCAGCCAGACTGCACGCGCCGAGTCGAGCAATATGGTGACCGGGGCGCCCTTGTGCGCCGCCTGGTTCAGTACAAACGTTTCGGCATCCGCAGCACCGGTCTCGAAGTGCCGTGCGGCGTTAGTCCGCAGGAAAGAGAGCAGGCATTCATGGGAAACCTGGCGCAGCCATTCGCCCATATCCTTTTCGGAAATGGCGGGCGGAATCCGCATCAGATCGCGGACGAGGGGATCGCGGAGGCACCCTGGAAAACGCGTTCGGCCAAAACACTTTGCCAGGACCAGAAAGCGGACGATCGCCTCCGGGCTGATGTTACCGAGATCATTCCATCCCCAAGTTGCCGCCTGAAAGGGGAACTCATCCAGCAGCGCAAACAAGAGGAATGCTCCTCCGAAGGCGGTGAAACGCGTGTCGGCTTTGATGTTCGGACTGGCGGCAGTTTCGCCGATCAAGATTTGAAGCAGTGGCTCGAGGGTCTCGGCATGGCAGTCGAACAGCGGGGTTATCGATTCGGCCGCCGTACCAAGGAGCGCGTACAAGGCGGGCAGATTGCGGCTGCGAAGCGCATCGATGATTTCCCATTGGTGCGATGCATTCTCTTGCAGGTATCGATGCAGCCGGCAGACGGCAACAACCAGGCCAGCAAGAATTTCCCCGGCCAAGCCGGGTTCCTGGCGGGTGACCGCGATGTAGAGTTGAAGGCTGCGCCGGGCATCGTCGTGCGATTGGAATGGAATTTCGGCGTTCCAGCATTCAAGCAGCGGGCGAATGCAGTCGCCGGCCGTAGCGACGCCGGGGTGCGGCGCGAGCACCGAGAGTATGCGGCGGGCATCATTTATTGCAATGGCTTTCAGGACGACACGGCATGGGTGAGGGGAAAGAATTCGCAACGCTTCCAACCCGGTTTCGGGCGCGGCGCACACCGCGCTGGTCAATGCGGCGGAAGTGGAAAGCATGCGCAGGCCTTCGAACGCATCGTAATACCAACGGTCCCAGGCCGAACCTTGTGCCAAATCGAAGATAAAGTGCGCCAGGAACGACGCGCGGTTGGGAAACCGCAGAATGTCAGGGGACTCGCTTTGAATGGCATCGATCGCGGCGCGGGCAATTTCTTTAGCCCAGACCTCTGATACGCCGCTCCGCTTGAGTTCGGAATCGATGGAGAAATCCACATGCAATTCGCGGACGAACCACAATTCGGCGTTCTCGCGGGGAAGCGCGGAGGCGAGGGCGACTGCCAGCGCGCTCTCCAGGGTGGTTGCCAGGGCCGACTCACACTGGTCGCGGAGTTGCAGGGCGACATCGTCTCCTGCCACGTAACGGTTATGAAGGCGCTGGATCACGAGCGCACTCTCCTGTTCCAGCAGTGCGGTCATGGCGAAGCGCTAATTAGCAACGACCGAACGGGAAGGCATCTCGGTTGCAGCCTCGGCCGGGTCGCGTCCACTTTCAGGGACGAATTCACGCAGCACCTGGATGGCGCCGCTGATGCGCAACAGTGTTGCCTTCAGGGACGCTTCGCGGGCCTCAACTTCGGCCAGCATTTTCTTGCCAGTCTCGAATTCGCTTTCGAGGGCTCTCAATCTCTCTTCCAACGATTCGGTCATAGGGTCTCCGGTATGTTTTGGGATTTGATTTCCTTGCCCAATTGGTCAACTCTTTGTTTCAACTCGCGAATGGCTTCGATGAGAAGTGCTTCGAGTCCGCGATGGCCGAGAAGCTTGTCTCCTTCCTGGCTTTCCTTCACCCAATCAGGAAAGACGGCTTCCACATCTTGCGCGATGAGGCCGATCTGAGTGCCCGATCTTCCTCCGTGTTTTTCCGGATCGCGCCACAGGAAACTGACCCCGCGCAGGCGCAAGAGCTGGTCGAGCGCGCCGGCCAGGGTCTCGACATTTCGCTTGAGGCGCAAGTCCGACGGATAGAAGGTCCCGTTGGCGGTAATATCCCCGGTGAGATTGACGTCGCCTGAAACGTCGAGGGCGACGCCGGGATTGGCGACGTTGATTCCGAAATTGCCGCCGGCAAAGACAGTCTTGGCATTGGCCAGTCCGCGAAAGACAAAGATGCGGTCAGATCCACCGTCGTATTCGAAATCCGACGCCGCGGTGAAGAATGAGGCCGCGCCTTGCGTCGCGACGTCGGAAACGATCGTCAGCTTGCCGGAAATCCCGGTCAATCCAGTGTTGATGCCGACGTTGCCGGTCTCGCCGTCGATTCGCAGGCGCTGGAGCCACCCGGTCTTGGCGGCGGTGGTGGTACTCCAGACTTCAAAGCGTCCACGTCCGCCTGCGTCATCCATTTCAATGGTTACGGCCGGACGGGTGGGATCGGGGAAGACCCAGGCGCTGCCCGGAGCGTCGTGATAGGCGTTGTAGGTGAGGCTTTGCCACCCCGCATCGCCGGAAAAGAAGAGGCGCCCCTGGCGAATTCCGTTGGGATCGGACACGTGCAGAGTATTGCTCGGAGTGGTAGTGCCGACTCCGATCTTTCCGCCAATGAACGCGGTGCTCGCGCTCCCGGTGGCGCGGATGAGGAAGAGTTGATCGTTGCCGCCGTCGTACTCGATATCGGAAGTTTGGGAGAAGAAGGTGATATTGCCTTGAGCCGGTTGGATGATGCCGGTGAGCGTGAGCCGGCCGGAGGGGGTCTGCGTCCCTATGCCGATGTTGCCCCCCGGCTGGAGGAACAGGCGGAAATCGGCCACGCCGGTCTCGGCAAAGTTGAGGCCGGGAATGCCATTGGCTTTTTGATTCACGTGCCACTTGGTGGCCCCAGAGGCATCCTCAAAGCTTAATAACTCTTCGGTGTTGTTCAGGCCGCGCACGCCGAGTGCATTACGCGGGGTGGTGGTGCCCACGCCCGCTTTCTGGCTGTCGAGCACATTGAACACGGGCGTCAGCTTGCCGCTGCCGGCATTGACAGGGCCAACCGAGAGCATGTTGTTTCCTGCGCTCGAAGATCCAATTTCAATCTGCAAGCTGGTGATGGTTGCATTGGTGAGCGGATCGATTCCCGTCGCACGTTGCAGCAGCAGGGGGACGCCGTTGTCCTGGCCGTTGGCCTCGACAAAGAGCAGACAGCCTTTATACAGGCTGGCATTGCCTTCCACGCGCATGGGCCCTTCCACCCAGAGAAGATCCTCGGAGGAGATGGTGGAAAACGGGGCTCCACGCTGCTTGACCTGCACGTGTTTGGCTGCGGCCTCCAACGTTTCCGCGACCACGCCGATGTATTGCCGCGCCGCATTGCTTCTCGTAAGGTCGGGACCTGTTCGCTGCTGAAAAGCCCCGGTCTGCGTGGCGGTTTGGGGAGGAAGCCAGCGCACGTAGCCAACCGGAATCAGCCAGAGCGCCTGGGCATTATCCTCAGGCAGAGCTTGTTGGGGAATGGAGGCGTCGTAGATGGCGTCGGCCGTGGGGTCGAATGTGATGAGCGCCTGCTGCGCATCGACCGTCTTACCCCCGATGGAAACAGGATCCCGCTGGTCGGACGCGTTCACCAGTTCGCCCACCTGCAGCGTAAAGGTCTCCTGCACCCGGGAAGTCTGGCCGGTGCCGTTGCAGGATGCGAATCCGGCGACCGGAGGCTGGTTGGCCTGTTCGGTGTAGCTGAGCCAGATTTTCACCGGACGACCGGGCTTGGTGTCGCCGCTCTTGGTTGGATCATCAATGGCGCCGTCATAGACGATGTTCTGAAAGAGCGCGGCTGGAATTTTGTAGGGAGCAAGGACGACGATCTCGCGCCCGAAACCGTCCCACGCGTACCCGGGCTCGAGGAAGACATCCACGGCGTTGTTGCCGGCGGGGGATGGTTTCTCAATCAACTGCAAGCCGATAGCGATGCCCCAGGTATGCGCCCCAAGGCTATGGCGCGCGAGTTGAATGCGACCGTAGTCCACCGCGGCATTCAAGTCTTCCGGCCCGAGGTACTGCTCCTGAAAAAAAGTGGGACGCTCGTCCTGGTCCACCGGCATGGTTTTTCTCCTGTCACCGCTTGCGCTTGCTGAGCTTTTCGATCTCGCCCTGACTGCGTTTGAGGTCTTGTTTCATGGCGTCCAACTGAGATTTCAAATCGGCAACCCGGGCGTTGAGGTCGCTTTGTTCCTGCTTGGCCGGGGCTGCGTTGGGGTCTGCGGGCTGGGGGCCGGGCGCTTGCTTGAAACCGAAAATACTGGTGAGACGAGCGGGCAACATGGCTTCCACAAACGGCCGTGCGAGCTGATTCATGGCCAGTGTTTCCATGGGGTTACTCTCTTCGACCGGTTGGAGGAACGGATCATTATTCGCATCGGTCAGCCCGAGGACAGCGTAGGCGAGAGTTTGCACGTCGACCGTCTGATCACCCCGCAGGAATGCCAGCCCGGCAATTTCGGAAAGATCGTGGCTTTGCTGAAATACCGGGTTGGTGGCGGCGGCATTGAACGCACCGGGAGCCGCGGCTGCAGCCTTGGGCGCTCCGGGCGGAGCTTTCGCACTCCGCGCTTGGAACGACGGGACGTTGGTTTTTTCTCCAAACTGAATCTGGCGCTTGGTGAGCGGCTTGCAGCAGGCATTGGCCAATGCGCCTCGAAGATCGCGCACCGTGGGCAAGATGGAGAGCCAGTAGGTGAGATTTGGAAAGGTGGTTGCGAATTTGCGGACGTCGAGATTGCAGATGCTGACGATGCGGCAGACGCCGCTGGACTTGCTGACGGTAATGGTGGCCAGAGGAACGCCGGCGTCTTGAACGGGGCAGGGACAAGGAGGCAACAACGCCCCGCAAAAACAGTCCTTAACATATTGCGCCAGCAGGAAGGAGACTTGCGATATTACGGTCTGCGGGTCGGCCCCGGACTGACACATGACGGCCAGCCGGGCAGGAATCGAACAGGCATAGCCGGGATGGTCGGCAAAGAAATCCAACAGGTTGTCGCGAATGGCGCAGCACCAGTTCATTAGATCCTGCTGGCTGCCACTGGTGGGTGGCGCGGAAACGAGCCCCTGCAATGCGGTCAGACAACTCACGAAGCGATCGCCCATGGCGCCCAGGGTCTTCTGGGTCTGCGTGCCGGGCTGGATCTTGCAGACTTCGAAGTAATAGGTTTCGCAAATCACGGTTGGCTGGCATTGGGCCTGCGATGAGCTGCCAGCGGCGGTGGAACTGCCGCCGCCGCAACCGCAACTGCTGCCATTGCCGCTGCCCGAGCCGTTGGTTATGCTGCTGGCTGAGGATTTGCCTCCGCAACCGCAAGAGCTGGATCCGCCGCAGGCGCAGGGGGTACAGCATGCGGCGCTGCCGGTGTTCTTGAGGGGAACGATTCCGCGCGACGACTTTTCATCGTAATGAATCTTGAGGATCCAGTTCTCGGTGGTATCGCTGCACGGGTCAGGTCCGCCGGGCTGAGCGGGTTGGCAATCGCGCGGCTGTTTTCGCGCGCATTTCTGGATCATGGAACAAACATCCACGGGCGCATCGGCGCAGACCACAATGTCATCCCCGCACGGGCTGAGCGCATATCCCGACTTGACCGTGACCATTCCGTCACAGGCGTTGCAGACGACCTCCATTCCGCACACCACGCCCCAGCCGACCAGGTAGCGGTTGTGGAGTTTGTTCTTGGCGGTGATGTAGTTTTCCAGCCGGGTCAAGTCCTCATCGGTGAGCAACTGGCCGGAAAAGAAGCGCGGCCGGCACAGGCACTCGAGACCTCCACAATCGGGACAACACACCGGTGCGCAGCCGGAGGAGGTGGAGGTCATCTGGCTGCCGCTATTCATGAGGGATGGCATATTCTTCTCCTGTGCGAACGGTCGTAATCCCTAACCACTCCGGTCTTATCCACGGTGGAACCAGCTCTCGAATAAACCACCCTGCATTCCAAAGGGTTTGGCAGGGGGCGGAGTGCCAAAGGTTCCCATACAGTTGTTGGTGGGAAGGTCAAAGCGGGCGAATGTGCCGTCTACCGCCTTGCCGTTGACATCGAGCACGAAGTCGCAGCGCAGTTGGATCCGGGCATCTTGCGCGGCGCGAAATGCGCGCAACGCGAGCTCATCCTCGAACAGGAAGGCAATCCCCTGAGCGTCGGAGTCGTCGGCCAATGCGGTGGCGCTGACAATGAGCGTCGGATCGGTAGGCGATGTTGTGAAATCGACGGGCACAATGGTTCCCACCAGCGGACAGCGGCACAAAAAGCCTCTCTTCTTGAGTGCTGGATCTTCCTGCACCAGCACCTGAAAGACATGGTCTGCATCGATCCGGTTGATCGTCGTCCCCAGGGGCGCGCCAGGCGGCGGTGGAAATGGGACCGTGACCATGGTGTGCACCTTGTTCGTAAACCCGATCACGAGTCCCGGAATCTTTGTGGCCCCATCGGGATTGGGGAGCACCACATCGATCGTCTGGCCGTTGTTCGAGTTGTGCGTCCAACTCAGGGCGGCGACTCCGGTCAGTCCGACTTCCAGTCCCTGCCCGTCGAGTCCATTCTTCCCATCGGCGCCATTCTTTCCGTCGACGCCGTCTTTAGGTTTCGACTGGGCGCACAGGCACTGGACGATTTCGGCCAAGGTGGACGTGCTGGGCAAGAGACGCCGCCCGGTACGATTGTCGATTCGAACGATGTTATGAGCTGTGTCGGCGGCCGGGTCGGCGGGCGGATCGGTTTGATCGAGAAACGTGTCGCCAACGACAAAACCTTTCAGAGTGGCGAGCACGACGCAATTGGCTTGGTCGCATGCGGGGCAACCATCCAGCGATTTCCATATCTTGCTGCAACACGCCGATTCTTCAATGTCGATGATGGCGACGCCGCCGTCCGCGGGAGTGGCAACATTGCCGGTAAATGGAACGTACAGAGTGCGGCCGGAATTGCTGAGGACGGGGGCCCGAGCGTTGACACCGATTTCGAGCGCGATTCCCGGTGGAACGCTTGTCCCCGATTGCAAGCTGCCGAGATCGATGGGCTCGACGTAGCTCTTGCCTGCGTCCTGCTCGACCACGTAGGCCCAGCGGGCGTCGGGCGAAATCGCGATTCCCACCGGAGGGTGTTGGGGCACGATGGCGCCGATCAACGCCGGCGTGCCTGGATTCACAAGGTAGAACCGTGTGCCGGCCTGGTCGGCTACGGCGAGAAGATCTCCGGCGGCAGAAGCGGCAATGGCCATGGCCGACACGTTGGCGGCCGCGGGCAGCACGCCGACCGCGGCCGCCGGTGGCGTTGCGATTAACAGGTTCTGGATTTGATTACCGGTACCGCCGCTGTAGGCCCGTGTTCCGTCGGAACCGAGAACCATTGCCGCCTGGTTGGCGCCGAGTTGCGTTAGGGAGACGGGCGCGGCCGGCGCGGCCTGGGTGTCGATGTCCGTTCCCCAGCGGAACAGATCGCCAAGCGGTCCGACCAGCGACAGTAGCCGATTGTCCGGCTGCGGCGATACCGCAAGAACGGGCTTGCCGGCGGTGCCGTTTGGAATGTCGATGGGCTGGGCCTGCACCAGCGGGAGGCCGGGCTGGGTCGCATCGAGCACGTGCAGTTGCTGCGGTTCGCCGGCATTCGCGCCGTCGCTTGCCACATACACGCGGGAACCATCGTTCGAAACCGCCAGGGCCAGGCCGTGGCGTCCGAGGGCATGAGATGTCAACACGGAAAGGTTGTCGGAGCTGACCTGATAAATGAACCCGGGGGAGTCGTCGGTGAGCACGTAAATACGGCGCGTGGAATCGTGATAGGCCACCGACGAAGCGTGGGCGACATTGATGGTGTTCTTCCACGCCAGCAGTGGAGAATCCGGCGAAGAGCCGCCGGCCGGCGGATCGACCATCACATCGAGCTCATAAGACTCCAGAATCCGGTTAGGGGCACACTGGGTGTCGTCGCAACCGCAATCGTCGTAAAGGACGGGAATCGGTTCAGTGGGACACTCCTTGTAGCGGATACAAATTTGCAGGACATGGGGCGCTTTGTCGTTTGCCTTGACGAGCGCCTTGATGGCATCGACCTGGGTGAGGTCGATGCAGTCCGGCTGGGGCACATAAATATCGTGCCCGCAACAATCGATGGCCAGCCCCGGATCGATACAAACGAAACGGTCGCGGCAGGCCGGATTCTCATGTTCTTTCACTTTGAGACCGCACACCACGCCCCATCCATGGAGGCGCTGCTCGTGCAGGCGAAGTTTGTTGACGTAGTAGTCCTGCTCCTGGCGGAAGTCCCGTTCGACCAGCAATTTGCCCGTGAAGTAGTAATTGCGCAAAAAAGAATCGATCTCGCATTCCGGGCAAGCGGCCGATGCCGTGGTTGTTTTCGCTGCGGCCATGTCGTTTCTCCGTGCCTAATTTAGAGTTGCACCCGGGCCGATCCGCGAAGTTCTGCCGACCGCCCACGATGGACCACCCTGCGCAGGCGCTCCACTGAGTACGGAATCTTTGCCGAGCTGCTGCCCCAACCTGACTCCCTCGGGATAGCGCGCGACAACCGCGTCCAGGCCGATCATCGACTGGAAGCCGATACGCAGGCGGGGGGCGACATACTCCACCTGGTACTGCGTATGGGCGGGCTTTTCCCCTTCCAGCAGATTGATGAGACCTCGCCGCTTGTGGTCCGACTTGCCAAACGAAGCCGGCACGAAAACCGTGAATTTGTTGCTGTACTTGAGAAAGGAATCGTGGAGCGGATCGGGCGTGGTGAGCAATTGCGATACGCCGGCCTGCGCGTTATGGCCCAGTTGACTGCGATTGACGACGCGAACCCCCCAAAGGACGGCGTCATCTCCCAGGCGGCCCGCCCCCAGGAACAGCCAGCGCCGCAACTGATAATGCTCCAGGATGAGAGGAGGAGGCTGCCATGCACACGAGTTGTCGGGGGGAGCGCAGTTCAACGGCTTGGGAAGGCACGTCTTTCGCGGCTGGTCATGCGCGCAGCACACGCTTTCAGGCTCCATGCCCAGCAGCAGTAGTAACTGCTTCCAAAGGCCAATGCGAGTGCCGCGGGTATACAGAAACTTCCCCGACAGTTTCAGAATGCGGCGCCGTTGCTGGATGGGCAACTGGCGGTCAAGAGTCACGCCGACCCAGGAGGCGAGCCATGTGAGGAAATCGATGGGGGCGTTCTTGGCGGGAATAGCCGGGCTTGAAAGAGGATCGAACCAAGCGGCCTGGTTGTCGATCTTGGTCTCCACGCTGCGCAGCGTGGTGTCGAAGATGCTGAGGAAGCGGTCGGTGAAATTTGAGCCGCCGGGATCTTCAGCAAACACCGCAGGCAGATAACGCCGCAGACTGATGCGCGGATATTCAAGGCGAATACTCTGAATGCGAGGAGTCGCGGCTCCGTTGCCCGCCAGGTCCAGTCGTAGCGACAGGTAGCGGCCGGGGCCGCTGAAGATCAGGCCCTCCCATTCGCAGCTAATTGCGGCCAAGGTCTGATTGGTTTGCCAGGCATCCGGAGGCAGGCTCTGGACCTGGTCGAGAGGCAAGGGCACTTCACTTGTGTAAGTGGAAATCCGGGCCGCGGTTTTGGGCGGAAGTTGACCGCGGATCACGATGCGGTGCCACTGGCAGCGATAGAACTGGCTGTCGAGAGGCTGGCTCCAAAGGGCGCCGGCGGTGGCAAAGGCCAAGGGAGGATCGGGCGGCGGTGAATCTAACGACAGTCCCGCGGGGGTGAAGAATCCCGATGATCCCGTGGGTATGCAGAGCGCGCCAAGATTGAGATCGCCATGCGCGTCGACTTTAAAAGGCAGATCGGGGAAGCTATCGCTGATCTCCTCCGGCCGTGTGGCGGCGCCGATCGCGGCGCCTCCGAGACTGCTGATGCGCGCCCCTGACTCACCCTGGCTGAGAGTAAAGATGCGGTTGCGGCAGTCGATGGCGATCGAACGTACGTCACCAAAGCCGGAAAACACGCCTTCCCATTTTCCGCTGGGATGGAAACGATGGATGCAGCCATTGGCGGGATCGGTGACATAAGCTCTTCCGCGATGATCGAACGCAATGCCATAGGGCTGCCAGGGATTCGTGAGGCCGGCCGAAGCAGGCGGGTTCCAGATGTCGCGCAGCGCCCATCCGAACATAGCAAAAACCTGCAGGCGGTGATTTCCTGTATCACACACAAAGAGGTTGCCCGAACAGATTCCGATTCCACGAGGATCCCGCAATTGCCGCGGACCGGTTCCCGAACCACCCAGGCAGGGCACGGTGTTGAACTGGCAGGCGCATGCATCAAAGCGCTTGAGCTGCGCGCCGGCCTGGTCAAGCAGAAGGATACTGCCGTCGGGAGCGACGGCCACATTGCCGGGGGAAACAATTCCGCCAAAGCTGCCGCTCGGCTCGGTGAGCAGGCGTCCGCTGGTGGGAATCACAAGCAGACCAAGATCGTCGTCGGTGATGGCGAGATGGTCGAGTTGCGCGGCTTGCCATCCCACGCGGCCGTTGAGCAGCATAAAGGTGGGATCGTGCGGCGGCTGCGGCAGGGGAGGCAATTGCCAGAACGAATTGGGAGCCGGACTTGTCATTGTTATTAGAACGAGTAATTCACCAAGACTTCGTGACTGGTGGAATACAACAGCCCGTTGGGGTTGATGGGGACGTCCTGGCAAAGTGGAAATTGGGTTTTGTCGAGCGTGATGAGGACCTTCTCAACGCGATCGACGCCCGATATTTCCAGGATCCTGTGGTAGAGGCGGGAGAAAAAGATGGTTCCGCCGAAGGGCCATCCCAAACCGTCTTCTCCTCCAGTAAGCGGATGAAAATACTGTGTCAACGACGCCTCGACGGCGTTGGTTACCTCCGCAAGATCGGCCGAGTTCTCGGCAACCACCTCGGCATGAACGGAAACTTTCTGATAGCTGGGCGGGACGACGTACAACTCGGTAGTAAGAACCCGCCGCACATTCAAATAGGCGCACACGGTTCGCAGCGTGCCGTCACTGGGAAGAGGATTGGGATCGCTAGAAGCAGGGACCACGATTACGGTAACGACGCCAGGCACCTGCACGCCGGGAAAGGAAGGATGCGATAGCGGAATGGCAAAGGCCCGCGCAACATTGCCGGCCTGCATGGCCAGATATTCGAAGTCGGACTTCGTGACCGCCCGGTCGCGGCTGCGCAACGCCTGGGGAGCGCGTGCCTTGGCGTCGTCCAGCGACTCCTCGTCGCTACCTCCGTAGGCCGCGAACAGGTTGGTTACATTCGCAGCATCGATGCCGGTGATCGAAGTGACGATGGTGGTGAGAGTTCCCGCGGGGAGATTGCCCGCCGCGCCTCCGCCGTAACGATAGGTTCGGGCCACTACGTTGTTATTCGGACTGTTGGCGTTGGCGACCGGAATTGCGCCGTGCAAACCATCTCCGAAGCGCACCTGCGCGTTGGTTCTGTCGAGGGCGTAAACCAGGTCGTTGGGACCAGAGCCGAGAAAATCCTGCACAAGTTTCCAGTCCTGAAAACCATCACCCTGGTCGACCTGCAGTTGAAGAGTTCCGTCGAGAATGGGACTGTTGGCTAACTGAAAGACCTGGTTGGGAAGTCCGGTGCTGCCTCCTAAAACTTCGTCGCTGATGGTCTGTGCCTGGGTGGAGGGAGCGGTGTTGGTGCGGACGGCGAGCACCAGCGGCTGCTGTTCATATCGTCCGGAGGTGATCAGCGCACGGATCCAATAGAGCGAAGCTATGCCGGCAAACGTGCCACGCTGCATTGCGCCAGCGACGGGGGTCTTGAGATAGACGTGCCCGGAGCGCTGCAGAGACAGCGTCTCGTCTTTGAGAATTCCCAGCGAAGCCCATCCGCTGCCGGTCCAGTATTGCCAGGTTAAATTTGCGGCGGGAAACACCTGAGTATCCGGAAGGCTGCAGTTTCCGCTGGTGGTGGAGCCTCCTTGCTGGCCTACCCAAAAATCAAGATTGAGCTCAATCTGGGCGGGAAAGGCGCCGCCGTATTGAAAGCCCAATAACAAGGCGGCGTCTTTTCCTTGCGCGGGACCGAACGGATTGAAGCCGGAAAGGGAAAGGTTATCCAGGAGATCGAACTGAAACCCGTCGTAGGAAACGACAGCCGCCAGCGCGGCGGTGAGGGCAAAGATAGCGCGATCGGTTTCGAAGATGAGCGGCGGGCCGCCCTGGGGAGAAGGGGCTGAGACCTGGGTGTGCAAAGGCACGATGACGTAGGGATCGGAGTTGGCAGGCACAACCGGGAACACAATCTCTGCGTGTGCCGGTGTGGCGGGGTTCAGTTCAATGCCGATGAGTTCGAGGAATTTCAAATAGTCGAGATCGGGAACTTTGCCCAGCCGGTAAATCAGCATCTCGGTCAACCACGCGAAGAGCTGCACCAGCGTGATGCCGGGATCGCTATCGTTGACGTCGGTCCATACCGGGGCCCACTCGGGCGTATAGCGCGCGATGCGGCTTCGGGCTTCGGTGACGATGTCGTCAAAAGTCCGATCGTCGATGATCGGCAGATTGGTTTCCAATGGCATGAATCAAGTCCGTTCGTTGATGTAAAACGGGTACACGAGATTGCCGATGGCGTTGTTGGCGCGCACCCGGTAGTTGATGCGAATCAGGAGCAGGTTGGGCTGATCGTCGCTGGAATCGGCGACGATGGCGAGGACATCGATGCGGGGCTCGTAGGCGGTAAGGGCCTGGCGCACCTGCTGCACCACGGCGCTCCTGGTTCGGGGATCGTTAATGCCGAAGACCAGATCGTGAATGCCGCATCCGAAATCGCCCCGCATCACGCGTTCGCCTTTAGCGGTGCTGAGGATGAGGTAGATCGATTCTTCGACCCGCTGTTCGTAGCCGGCGCGAGCGATCTTTCCGTTGGAAGTGACCTGGAGGGGAAACTTCCAACCCACGCCCAGATAGGCGCGCGAAACGGGCTGTGAGCTGTTCATGGGGTCACCGCCACGATGGATTTGGCGTAACCGGAGAGCCCGCGCTTGCTTACGCCGGTGATGTAGAGCTCGTGATTGCCCGGGCCGAGAGAGCTGACAAACGGCGGCAGCATGGTGACTGTGACGGTCAGGCTAGGGGTCGTCCAATCTCCGCCGGAAGGTAGCAGGGAGACATTGGGTTGTAAACCGTTGGTTAGATCGAAATGCTGCCCGGCGGCTCCTCCGAGGGGAATCTGTATCAGTGTGGCGAACCATTGCATGGGGTGCGTCGCGGTAAGCGAAAATGCAACGACGACCGGAAGCGGGGGCGGAGGAGGCGTGATCTTGAAGGGCGTCGTGGGCGGAACCGCGATCACGATGGGAGCGACAAGATCGGCCAGTTCCGGCGAAACGGGAGGCGCCTGCTGGCCGGCGGGAATCGGCGCCGGCGTACTTTGGTCATTCACCGGGTTGAGGTCGGTGATTAGCAGGGGAAGCCCTGTAATACTCCTGTTGATGTCGGTCACCAGAATTACTTTGCGACCGTCGATCGTAGTGGCGTTGAGGCCCATCGACTGGAGCGTATAGCTCACGCAATAAATGCACGTGAGCGTTCCGGGATCCTGCTCGACACATACGTATGCGCCATTCACCGTCCACTTCGGATGGCTCGGAATGGTGGTCCCCACGCCGCCGTGAGGGCAAGTGATGGTCGCATTGGTGGTCAAAACCGATGGCATAGGTGCTCTCAGGAAATCTGCACGGTTCCGTTGGACATGGTGAGGGTTCTTCCGCCGCCGCTCAGCGTGATTGAACTGTTTGCATCGCTCAGCGTGACGGACAGTTGTCCCTTGGTTTGTATGGTGATGGAGTTTTGGGCAGAACTGTCGTCCAGAACGATGTTGTGTCCCGAGCTTGATTGCAGAATCACTTTTTTGGCGCCGTCTTTATCTTCAAAGCGCAAGGTATTGCCGCCGGGACTGAGGAAGATGCGGTTCTTGGGCTCTGCTTCCGGCGGTTTGTCCACGCCGTTCCATGTGTAGCCGATGATGCGCGGGAACCTAACATCGCCTTGCTCAAAAACCACCAGGGCTTCGTCTTCGAGTTCGGGCATGCAGAAGAAACCGCGTCCGTTGCCCGCCAGGGGAGCCGCGACTGGAGCCATGGCGCTTTTCGGGCCGTCCTGAAAATGCGGGAACTGGAGCAGGATCCTTCCCTGCCCGCTGTCATCGTTGAGCCCCTTCACGATTCCGACTACTACGCCCGGTATGCGTTTCATTTGGGTTCACCTTCCCGGCTCTTCACGGCGCGCGTTGAACTGCGTCGTATAACCATTGGCGCCGATGGAGTGCGTGGTCTGGGTAACGAAATAGTTTCCACTGAAGCGCGATCCCGCGCCGGTGATCCTCACGTTGCGGCCGGCGCGCAGGTCGGGAAGACCCACCGAGGTTGCCGATGCGGTGACCATATCCCGAAACTGGTTGAGCAGGATGCTACGTGCGCGCTGGTCGGCCTCAGCCTGCGTGAATACCGGTTCGCTCACCACCTGTTCGGTCTGCGGATCGCACACGTTCAACAAATCCTTGAGATCGGCATTGAACTTGAAATCGGAATCGGAGATCGAGGACTTTCCTTCAATCACTTCTTTTTTGTCGCGATTCCAGCCGCGAACCGTTACCGACTTGATCTGGTTGGCGGTGGTCAAGGTGGGCTGGAACTCCATCAGCGACTTACCCCATCCGAGTTCCACCGTGGCCTGGCGCAGGCCGGTTCCATTGGAGGGACCGAAATAAATCTGCGCCGGCTGGGTAACGCGCCCGCGGGAATCCTTGACTTCTTCCTGGAGGAGCAGCACATACCCGTTGCGCCGTGCCAACGCGAGAAGAAAGTCGAGGTCGGTTTGGGCGTCCTGCATCAAATAGACGATGGGCTGGTTCTTCTCCAGATTCTTATTGGCGGAATCGGGAACCACTTTCAAATTGGTTTGCGTGGATGGATTGCTCAACGTGAACTGCGAGGCGATGTCGCTGGGTGTCTGGTTCTCGAATACCTTGGTGTGCTTGTCTCCCCGAAAACGATGGAGGAGGTTGAGCGCGCCAACCGTCAGCGTGGGTCCGCCGCTGGAGGGGAAAGTGGGAGACAAGCTGGTGAAGATGCCCTTCATCATCAACTGAAGCTTTCCCGGGTATCCCATCCACAGTTCGACTTTCTTGTTGCAGGGATCAAAGAGCCGCTGGCGGGCGCTCTCGTCGGAGTTGCCAGTCATGCTGCCGGGAGTTTCAGAGCCCACGTATTTGTAGGCGCGCAGATCGGGGTCCCAGTTGTTCACCGTGATCTGGAAACCGTCGATTTCGTTGATGTCATCGTGATAGGTGACTTCGCGGACATCGCGGAGCACGTCCTGGGGAAGCCCCACGCCTTCAATGCGCACCTCGAACTGGGGGACGTAGAAGTTCCCCTGATCGGTCGATTCCTGGGCCATGGTGAAGGTGGTGGTAGCCATGATTCCTCTAGCCCATCGGGGGCACGGTCAAGAAAGTTCCCGGGGTCATGCGCCGCGGATCCTGAATGTTATTGGCGTCGGCGATCAAGCGCCATTCGCCGGGCCGTCGATAGTGCTGCTGAGCGATGCTGGAAAGGGTGTCTCCCGACTGCACCACCTGGACCTGGGTGCGATCGGGAGAATTGAGATTGAGCTGAGCCAGTTGTTCGTTGAGGGTTTTATATTCGCGCAAATTCACCGACAGTGTGGCGCGCAGGGGAATTCCCTCGGGACTGAACAAGGTGTACTGATGGCGAACGCTCTCGACGATACACTTGAATGAATTTCGTTTCTGGTTGCCCATTTCCGTGGAGATGTTGGTCCCCGGAAATTTGTCATTCCAGATGAATTCACAGATGGGAGGGGCATGGGAGTCGGGCTCGATTTTGACCAGTTGATAGAACTGGTCGCTGTACTCGGTCACGCTGCGCGCATTGGCGCCCATGCCGCCTTCGGTGGAATCGAAGAACAGGTCGACGGAGAGAGATTCATTCTGCCCGCGCACGAACTGGAGCAGGGGCGTATCCAACCCGGGGATGGGGATGTCGGCGATCTGCACTCCCTTGTTGAAGGAGAGCTGGGTGGGATTGAACTGCACGTCGATGAATTCCATGGTGCCGCTGTGCCAGGTGACCACGATCATGGCTTGTTGGAGGTTCTGCATTCTCTCAGGCCTCCCCTTCCTGGACATCGCGCGGACCGCTATTCACGCGGCGATCTTTTTTGGCCTGCTCGGCGCGGGCGCGCTTGGCTTCGAATGCGGCCAGGACCGCGTTGGTGACCTCTTCGAGTTTGCGGTCGGTATAACCGTGCACCGTGGTCACCACGTCTTTAATATGGACTTCCATCGCTACACCGCCAATCCAACCGCGGCGCTGACTCCAGCCGCGGCATAGCCGACACCGGGCACCTGGTAAATGCCCTCGTGGGTAATCTCAATGCTTTCGATGGCCACGCTGCTCTGGACGGCATTCAACGCAGGGCCGCCGTAGCGAGTAGGCAGGCCGCGCCGGAAATGCCAGATATGGGTGGGCAGATGAAGGTCGTTGAGAAGGACGATCAACCCGTCCCGCCGCTTTCCCGCGCCGGTGACGAAGCCGTAGTGCCAATCCCAAAGGGTATTGCCAGCGCCCATGCCTTTTTTCAGTGTGATCTTGGACCAGCGCACGCGGGTGGGAAACTGGAGAGCCTCTCCGTTGCGGCCGCCCTCGCGAAACTCTTCCACATCGAGCGACATTTCCAGTCCTGTGCATTCAGTAAATCCGCCCACGGCCACGTCAAAGACGGCCGACTGGAGAACGTTCATGGCCAGGGAGCTGCTGGTGTCGATGAGCGTGATCATGAAATTGAATGACAGCAGCGGATCCAATCGCACACCGGCTGCCCCTGCGACGGCCATCAGTTCACCCCCGTTGCGGATCCCAGTTCAGTAATTTCAAATTGGTTGGCGGTCTGACCGACGCGCACCACCACAAATTCAAACGGATTCACCGGCGCAACTCCGACCAGCGCCAACAACTGGCCCTCGTCGCGCAACGCCGGAGTATTGACGACGCGGTCGCAGCGAACGAAGAAAGCCGCCTCCGCCGCGGCGCCCGCAAGCGCACCCTGTTGCCACAGGGAGAGAAGAAAACTGGTGAGCGAGAGGCGGAGTTTGGCCTGGGTAATGTCGTCGTTGGGCTCAAACACTGCCCATTGCGAAGAGAGATAGATGGCCCTTTCGATCATGATCATGAGGCGGCGAATGTTGACGAAGCGCCAGTCTGGATCGCTGCTGACGGTGCGCGCACCAAAGATGCGGATGCCTCTTCCGGGGAGAGTCCGAATGGCGTTGATGCCGAGCGGATTGAGGACGCCATGCTGGGCTTGATTGACGGAGATGGTGGCATCCTGGACCCAGGCGAGCGGGGCATTAGCGGGGGCTTTGTGGACGCCAATGGCGAGATCGGTACGCGCGTATTGACCGGCAACGTGCCCGCTGGGCGGGATATCGCGCGTGACTCCATTGAGGGAGCGCAGAGGGTCGACCACTTTGAGCCAGGGAAAATAGAGAGCCGCGTAGGACGAATCAAACTGGCTCCGCCAGGTCTGAATGGCAGAGATACCGAGCCGCTGGTCGCGCGCCGCGCTCAACGGAGGATCGATGATGGCCACGCGGCTCATGGTGTCTTCGCATTGCTCGATCATGGCCGCCTGCACACGATAGATGTCGTTGTCGCTGAAGACGGGCGGCAATTCCGGGTCGAGCGGGGGCGGAGCCGCAACCGGCACCGGGCCTCCGGGAAGACAGGGATCGGGGATGCAGGGCGGCACCGGTTCCGTGGGAGGAATGGCGATGGGCTGAACGTTGATATCCGGGACGGCGAGGATGGAGACCTCGTCGATGGCCTCCAGCACCCTCAAGCCGCGTGTCTTGGCGGCTTTGACGAAATCGCTGTCGAGAGGATCGACCGGCTCGCCGATGAAATCGTGCGTGGTTAAAAGACGAAGACCGTCCTGCCCGCCAGACAGGGGCGTGTGGTCCGGGGGCGGCAGGAGCAATTCCAGGGGACGAAAAATGGGGGTGGAACCGGACGCGAATTCGGGTCTCAATTCCTGGATGGTGACCGGCAATGGCAGGGGAGGAAGCACTCGCCGAGCCGCGGTATCGGTTGGAATCTGCAAAGGGGCCAGAATGTCCGGTCCATATTGGTCGTGCTCAGGGATCAAGGACAGCCCAGGATAGAGCGCCAATGGCAAGCCCTGCCGCTCGACGACGAGGGTGTACTCCAGGCTTTCGACGACGACCGGCGCGCCGGGGGCAAAGTCGAGAGCGCTGGTGTCGTAAGGAAGGCGCAACTCGCCCTGGTCCGGCGTCCAGATCACAAACTTTGTGGCATCCGGGATGGCGCCTGCAAATCCGCCGGTGGCATCGATGGCGGCCACCACTCGCAGTGCCGACGGCTTGCCGGGTTGGGTGAGACGCACCAGCGTACCGCGCGCGAAGCCGGTGGTGCTGGCGACGGCCATCCTTTCAGGGTGGTTCTTATCGATCCAGCCGAGGGTCTGAACGAGGTGAGTTTCGCGCAGGGAAATGGTGAGCAGGTTGCCCCACGCTCCGGGGCTGGAAGCCGATACATTCCAAATGCTGTGGAGAGCCGGACTCTGCAACTCCACGCCGGCGGCCAGCGCTCCGCCATCAGGGTCGTTCGACGCCACGCGCACCACCCAGCAACGCTGCCCGCCATTTTCAAAGAATGCGCGCACCGCATAGGCGAGAAACGCGCTGCCCGTGAACCCGCCAAAGTGTGCCTGGAACTGACGCCACGACTCGACTGGAACGGCGGTATCGAGCGGTCCGCGGGGCGCCAAACCCACAAATCCGGCCACGTCGGTGCGAATGGCCGTAATGGCCGGCGCAACCGCGTCAACGCGCTCGTAGTAGACCCCGGGAGTGAGATAGGTTGCCATGTTCCTGTTTCTCAGCGCATCAGCTTTCGAGCATCAGGCCTTCGTGCACGAGTTCTACGGTTTCCACCGCGACCTCGTTGGCGGTGGCGTTAAAACTGGGAGCCTCGATTTTTTTGATCCACATGTTCTCGATGCTCCAGCGCATGACGTCTTTGCGCTGTTCGTCCATGAGAATTACCGAGCCATTACGCCGGTCTGAAATGCCGTTGACGATGTTCTTGTACCAATTCCACAATTCCGGATTGGTGGTGTAGCCCCGCTTCAGAGTGACGTTGGGATAGCTCTGCAGCCCGATCAGCTTGCGCACTGAACGGGGAATGTCGGTTCCCTCGCGATAGTCGACGGAGTTGCCATCCGCGGCCAGGCCGCTGCATTCGCGAAAACTGCCGACCGTCAGCCCATCGATCTCCAGGCGGAAATTAAATGTGCGAAACGGATCCACGCGTGTTCCTGTTGGCATTTACTTCCTCCTGACTAGCTGTCGGTATTGGCGGTGAACAGACCGATGCGAATGATTACGAACTCTGCCGGTTTCACGGGGGCCACTCCGATGATCACAATCAGGCGCCCGTTGTCGATGTCGGCCTGGGTCATGGTGGTGCGGTCGCACTTGACGAAAAAGGCCTCTTCCGGCTTGGTGCCTTCGAGCGCGCCGTTGCGCCAGACGGTCGTAAGGAAATTTCCGATGGTGCGGCGCACTCGCGCCCACAACGGATCGGCGTTGGGCTCGAATACCACCCATTGCATGCCGCGGTCGATGGATTTCTCGATAAAGATCAGAAGCCGCCGCACATTCACGTATTTCCAATCGGTATCGGAGGTGATCACGCGGCCGCCCCAGATACGGATGCCGCGGTCGTTGTTACGAAAATCCCGGATCACGTTGATGTTGACCGGATAGGGATTGAGGATGTCCTGTTCGGGCTTGTTGACGATGCGTTGCAAACCAATAATCCCGCTCACCACTTCATTGGCGGGCGCCTTGTGGACACCGCGCGTGACGTCGGTGCGGGCGAAGACCCCAAGGGTGTGGCCGGAAGGCGGAACGGGATAGTTGGCGATCTTCGCCAGGTTGAGCGGGAATGGGTCTTCTATGAGTAACCAGGGGTGATAGAGCGCGGCATACTTGGTATCGAACTGCTGGCGTTGCTGCTGCACATCGGTGAGGGAGTCGTTGGAGTTGGCCCACACCTGGTGGGGGACGGGCCCATCGAGCACCGCAAAGCAATAGCGGTTGTTTTCACAGAAATCGATCAACGCGCCCTGGAGTGCGGGACTGGTTCGGCCCGGCACGCTCACGATGCTGATGTCATCCACGTTGACGAATGTGAAGAGTCCGGTGCGAAGTTCGGGGCTGACATCGTCCGTGCCGATGTAGGTCATGTCAGTGATGGTGCCGATGGAGTCGTCGCCGCCCTCCAGCGCAAAGCGGGCAGGACGGGTCCGCCCATTGGGCAAAACGTCGACCAGCGTTTCCGGGCCCACGCGCATGGCTTCGGGATCGGCGCCCAGATCCTGCACGCGCACGTACCAGGATTCTCCATCGGGGCGCCGGTCTTCGAGGCGCGGCGGCCCGCCGATGAGGCCGATGATGGTCTGGAAGTAGCGACTGTGGCGCGAATCCATGGAGAGGTTGCGAAACACCTCGATATCCAGGACCAGTTCGCTGCGGCTGGGAAGCGCCGGATCGATTGGGTGCATCAGCAGGACGGTCAATTTGAATTCGCGGGAGCGCACTCCGAGTCTTCTCCCGACGCCAACGGCATTGGCCTGGGCCGTCTGCTGCGCGGCGGTCAGGCCGGCTCCATCCAAGGTGATGGTGTAATTGGTGGTTCGATCGACGAACACAACTTTCACAGGGGCATCGACGACGGCGTCATTGTTCAAGGGATCGAGGAATTCGAGAACCGTGCCAACCTCGACTCCCGCGGCAGAGGAAAGGCGGATATGAGTGGGATTGACGATGGTGGCGAGTTGAGACCGGGACACGAGGCCGGGGTTCTCGTCCTCCACGGCAATCCGCAGGCGATTTCCCCAACTTCCGGCGTCGATGGCCTCCACGTCGATGAGCGGATCTCTGCCGATGACAACGGCGCCGACGCGATGAGCGCGCTCGAGCGGCGGAGCCTGGACGGAAACCTCGCTGGCGTGGGCGACGGCCGTGGCCGTGCTCACCTGGTGGAAGTAGACGCCTCCCGGCGGAGTGGTGACGCGGATCTGGTCAGCCGCCGCGAAACCCGAGCCGTCTGTAACCTGTAATTCCGTCGCGCCTATCGGAGCATCGAGAGCTACCACGGCCGGCACAATGGGAACCGCGGGCGCAGTGCTCAGATCTCGCCAGACAGGCGTTCCCACCGGATGCGCTTCTCGAAGCGGACTGGTAAGAACTACGATTCCCGCGTCGGGAGCAGAGCCAACCGGGGCGCGGTTAGGGATCACTTCAATCTGCACAAATTCCTGGGCTGGGCCCGAGTCCACGCGAATGATGTCGTTGGGAGAGAGGCTGAGGCGGTCATCGAGCGCTAGGACACTTTGACCCGGGCTCACCGCGGAGGTGGTGGACTTGGCAAGGGGGCGCAAAAACTCCCCAGCCGCATGGGGGTTGGCCAAACCTCCGGTCAATCCGACCGTCCCGGCCGGCGCCACGCCCGGTGTGAGGCTCTGGATCATCATGGGCTCAGCACCGACAAGCGGGCCAACCAGAACCCGCTGGCCGGGGGAAAGCACCGTGATGTCGTTGATGTCCACACTGGTTGCGCCCGCAACGGTGGGGGCAGTGGTGTGCCGCAAGTCGTCGGCAAGGGTGACCTTCTCCACCAGGGAGCCGGCGCCGTACTCCTCGTAGGCTCCGGTGGGAATTTCCAGGGTGGTAAGCACGCCCACTCTGCGCACTTCGCGCAGGTCGTTGTGACCGCGGTCAATGACCACGAGGTCGGCAGGATTGACAAAATTGCCGCCCCGCGCGTTCACAAAGACAATCGCGTCCCCCGCACTGACTGAGCTCTCCAGCGCGGTGGCCTGAATGGCGGGAGTAGTGGGAATGATTTCCAGGGGAGTCACCGCGTCCCCGTTGTGATAGGTCAGGGTGATGGGACTGTCCAGATGAAGGGTGACTTCAGTGGGTGCAGTCTGACTGGCGTGAACCACGAAGCGGAACTCGCGAGCCGGCGCCGCGCCGATTTCGAGGAGGTGATTGGCCGCGCCAACCAACAATGCAATGTCGGCTGCAGTGCCGCTTGTGACAGTAATGGCTTCATCGCCCGGCAACACCGGAATGTGCTGGCCCTGGGGATTGAGGGCGGTGACGAGGGTGACAGGACCAGCGAACGCCCCGTCCACCGCACGGGCGAATTCCTCCACGGCGACGCCCGCATCGTGAGCACGGTTCAACGGCGAATCCACCGGCACATGGGTATTGTTGGCGAGCTGGACAACCACGTCCACCTGGCGGTACTCGGAGGCGCTGCCATCCCCGATTCGAACCCAGGTGTCGTGGGCGAGGCCGGTCGTATCGAGAACATAGAGCCGGGGGAGCGCCGCCTCAGTGCCGGTTTGTTCAGAAGCGGTGCGCAGCAGGAGGGTGCTGGGAGAGGCGACGTCGCCACGATTGAATAACTGGTCCGAGGCGTGGACGGCCCCGTCGAGATCGAGCACGCGGGTGATGTATACCCGTTGTCCTTCATTCTGGAAGAAGCCTTCCACCGCGTGCGGCAGGTAGCAGTGGGGACCGCTGACAGGGTCAGAGAAATCGGCCAGGGGCAGCCGTTCTCCAAACCATCGCCGGTATTCGCCGTAGCTGGTGATGAGAATGGGTACGTTGACCGGTCCGCGCTCCGTCACTCCCAGCATTCCAGCGGTGCTGGTGCTCACGCCTTCAATGGGTTTGTTGCCAGTATCAATCTCTTCAACGTAAACACCCGGCGAAAGGTACTCAGGCATGATTGTTCTCCTGCGTCAGTTTGCGAGGCGATTTCAGTGATAGACAAAGTCGATCCGGCTGACCTCGCTTTCATAGTCAGGCCGGTGGGTGGGGTCGGGGTTGGGGTCCGGGTGGACTCTGTCGTGACAGTGCACGGCGCACTGGGCGACGCGGCTGATGGGTGGAAACCGGAAGAATCCCTGGGCGTCGCTGACCGCCTGGAAATAGCCGGCGGCGTGGTACTCGACGGGGTCAACGCCCTGTTGCACGGAGATAAACGGGGCGGCAGCCAAATTCGCAACGCCATTCACGAACGCGCACACATCTCCGGAAATGGCATCCTGCGTAAGGGCGATGACGGGCCCAATATTCTGGAACTGCACTTTGTGGACCGTCGCTCCCTGGCGGTGGTTGATGCGCAGCTTGGAGACCAGGGTGATGGTGGCAGGCAGATTATCCGCAGTGGCGCCGGCAACCGATTGGACCGTCACGTACTCGGTGTGCGCGCTGTCGGCGGTGTCGATGGCGAGAATGTCATTGGCCGCGATCAGGATGCGGTCACTTAAAGAGAGCCGGGACTGGCCTGCCGGCGCATCTCGAATCAATTGCTTGTCAGGCCCGGGGGCACCCAGAAAGTTCAGGCCCTGGACCTGGCTTCCGGCGGCGGCGCGATCGAAATAGACACCGGGGTTTAAAGAAACCAGGTCGGGAGGATCCGGCGCCACCACCAGGTTTGCAGGCGGAGGCGTACGCCACAAGCCCGAAAGAGAAAGGGCGGCTCCAACCACCGCAGTGGCTGTGATGCCATTATCGACAACCACGCGGCCAGAGATCACCGTAGGAAGACGATGCAGAGCCATGTCTCCCAGATCGAACGGCACGAAGCTAACGGGGAAATTCAGGTCCTGCGCAATGGGCACGGACCTGAAAATCGGGATGTAGCCGTCCGCCTGCAGATCGACCTCGATGGTGTAGGACCCGTGCTTCAAATTGGAAAATGCCAGCACGGGAATGGCAGCGAATGCGACCAGTCCGCCCGGTGCCACACGCGGACTTATGCCCACGAACGGAGAGTCGATGCTGATTCCGCCGGTGGGCGGCGTACCGGTCATCTCATCCAGCAGACGGCCGCGAATCACCGCCCATGTCCTGAAAGCGAGCGGAGTCTCCGGCTCGGGGAAAAAAGAGTAGGTGATGTCGTTCGCGGTGTAACTCTGCAGAGCCATCGCTTCAGCTTTCTCCCACGATTACGGCGTAGTCAGGAATCACCTCGGTCACCGGGGTATTGGTCTCGAACATCTCCGAATCGACGTTGACCAGCGTCACTTCATACGACACCGAAAGTTGATAGGGCTGCTCGAGCGCATTCCAGATGCGCGTACTGTCTTCCAGGCTCATGGGCTCCAGCCGGGTTCGCAGTTCAGCCTGCGTCCCCGAAAAATCCCCGGCCAGATCTGTCCCCTGGAAGACCGGATGACCATAAAACGTCTGCACAACTTTGCCCAGAATTCTCTGCTCGATTTCGGCATTGTTGGCCGTGCCGGGATCGACGACCGGGGTGCACAGATAATGAAGACGCAGCGGAAGCGGGGGCTCGCGAAACAAGCTCGGAGCGATGCGGACCGGGGGATCGTTGAGGCGGTCTTCGTCCCGCGTAATCCTATACAGCCACAGGGAGAGCCCCTGGTCGTTCTTAGTGGTCATCTCTTCGGGATTGCGGAGCGAAACTGTCATCAGTCCGCCCATTCCCGCGTTGAACAAGGCACGCAGGTTCGTATCCGTTTCAAGCCGATTCTGCAAGAACTCGGCCAGGGTCTGACTGGTGGCAAGCAGCGCGGTGTACATTGCCTACTCCTCCCCGTTTCCCGGAATCAGCCCGAACGTTCTTTCGTAATCTTCGATACTTCGCTGCAGCGTCTGATACAGGCTTTTGACGGAGTGAGGATTGGTGATGATTCTTGCCGTGAGTCTCACGCCGGTTCCCTCCCCCGCGCTCTGCCCGCAATCAAGGATGAATTCGAAATTGTTATGGCCGATCTTGAAGCAGTTTGCGTAATGCGCTTCGGCCATGCGCGTCTCGTCCCAGTTGGGAGTGTCGCTAACCACGCGAGTCCCACGCGAACCGTCTCACCTGCCACCTCAGCTCTCGATGAACACTTACGCGAACTCCGGCGTCGCGCAATAAGGTGCACACCGAACGCCAATCATGTGTGGAAAAGTTTTTTCTGCAGACTCTGTGACTTAGGAATGAGCGATCTTGCGAAGTGGCGTCTGGTGTAACAACTGCGATATGGACACCAGCACAGCCTTCAAGAGGATGCCCGAACGGATGTCCGTTTTAGATCCACCGAGTTAGTCACCCAAGGCCGCTCCAATGTAGGCAACGGCAGAGTGTCACATCTCGAGTGTTACAGTGAACGATGCGGTGACGCAGCCAAGCCGGAGAATCACGCGGGTATATTGTGCGGTGAGATTACTGGATGAATCTATTGTCCGAGCAGGAGGAGATGCGATATTTGCGCATCTTGCGGTAGAGCGTCATCCGCGACCAGCACAACTGTTCCGCGGCACGGCTCTTGTTCCACTTGGTCTCGAGAAGCGCGGAGATCAGGGCCTGACGCTCATTCGGTGGGGGGGAAGGCGGCTGGGAACAGCGCTTGCGAAATTCGTAAGGAAAATCGTCGATTGAGATTATGCCCCCGACAGAATTTACAAGCGCAGCTTCGAGCACGTTCTTCAACTCCCGAACATTCCCCGGCCAATCGTATTGGAGCAGGCACCGCCATGCATGGTCGGTAATCTCGGGCAGTTTCCTTCTGCCCTTCTCGCTGAATTCGCGTAGATAGTGACGGATGAGAATGGGGATATCTTCGCAGCGATCGCGCAGCGGCGGAAGGTGGACGCGAGCGATGTTCAGGCGGTAATAGAGATCTTCGCGAAAGAGTCCTTCGGAAACCTTTGTCTCCAGGTTTCGGTTGGTGGCGGCGATAAAGCGCACATCGACCCGTATCTCCGCTTTCCCGCCCAAGCGGCGGAACTCTTTGTTTTCAATCACGCGCAGGAGTTTCGCCTGCATGACGGAGCTCATGTCTCCCACTTCGTCGAGAAACATGGTGCCCCGGTGCGCGGCTTCTAACCATCCCTGGTTACGCAGGTAGGCTCCCGTGAAAGCGCCCCGCTCGTAACCAAAGAACTCGCTCTCGGCAAGCGCATCCGGAATCGCGGCGCAATTCACACTCACGAAGGGGCTGTGGCTTCGTTGACTCACTTCGTGAATCGCGGACGCCACCAACTCCTTCCCCGTGCCTGTTTCCCCGGTGATTAGCACAGTGCTGCTGCTGGCTGCAATGCGCGCAATCTGTGTCTTGAGCGCCAGCATGGTATCGGTCGAACCGATGAAGAAGAAAGATTTCTCCTTCGGATCCGGCGGGTCCACCGGCGCACACTTGGCCGTCGGAGTTGCGCTCCAGCGCCGCACAGTCTCCAACAGACCGGCCTCGTCCCGAAACGCATGAAAATAGTCAGTGACTCCGGCGCGAAATGCCGAAACCGCAAGTTCCTCCGAACTCTCCGCAACCACCAGGATGACCGGAATCGAGGGATCGATCCGGTGCACTTCGGCAGCCCTTTTGAGCGCCTGATGGCTGCCGCAAAAACCAAGAAGAACCAATCGCGGGTGCGCGAAATCTGCCCCAATGTCCGACAACGCCGCGGCTTCGATTACCTCGCACGGAACCGCGGCGAAAGTCCACTTCCAGCGCGGATGCGCTGTCGTCACTTGCGAATCTACGAGCAGGACGAGAGGTTTCATGCTCCACTGTCCAATCGCAACTGAAGTGCGGAATAATTTGCGGAACGTAGTTGCTCGAACGCGCCTCGAACCAGGATTCAGGGAAGGCTCTTGCTCGATCGTGAAGGGAAGGCCCCGGACGTTTCATCAACCGAACAGGCACAATCAGCGCCGGCGGCAAAGCACCTTCATAGCATTTGGGCCCTTATCATTTTGGGCCTTTACATTCAGAAAACACGGAGGGTAAATCCCGTGTGCATGACGATCTGCTTCGTCCTCCTGGCCAATACGCGGAATGGAAATGAGCCGCATGATACCGTTCTTCGACGGCTTAGGCAAGCGTTGGCTAATTTTTTACTCTGACATTTGCGGGTGAGGGCTACCAAAAAGGCGACGAAGATTTGGAATGCGCGCACCACAAACGCGCTCTGCGCGCGTGGGCGGCGTCGATGGGTCCGCGACTCAACACCGCCAGGCGTTGCTTATTTTCAGTCATGCGGACCATGAAGAGTGGCATTGATCAGCGGCCGATCTCCTGACCGTAGGCCACCAATTCGGCGAGCGCTGCCTTGCGGTCCGACTCAAGCTTTCTCTTATACGCCATCGCGTTCGCAAACGGGATGCGCCGATGCGTTCCCACCTTCCGGAAGGGAATCGCTCCCTGTTCAAGCATCTGGATCAGAGTCGGCCGTGATACGTTCAGCAGATCTGCAGCCTCCTGGGTGGTGAGCTCGACAGGGACCGGAACGATCTTCACAGCGTTGCCGCGGCTCATTTCATCCAGAATCTGAACCAAAAGGCGTGCCGCCAAAGCTGGAATTTTGATCGTCGGCTCTGAGGCAAAATTCATGGCGCGCAGATCGAGCGACGAGCTCTTTCCAATACGAGGAGCGAGAATCTCCTTTGTCTCTTTGGCGAGGACAGCCTCAGCTTCTGAAGGAATCTCGGGCGTAAGGATGGCAGTGGGAGATATGGTTCACCTCGTTCCCTATTATTACCCCTCTCAATCGAAGCAAACGCAAGTAATCCAAGTATCCGCGATTATCGGCGCGCGAGCGCGATCCAGCGCTGTACCGCTTGGGCACTTCTTCAAGGGTCGGGTGTAAATTTGGTGGGCCTACCAGGACTTGAACCTGGAACCAAAGCATTATGAGTGCTCTGCTCTAACCGATTGAGCTATAGGCCCTTAGTGCTGGTGCACGGCAGCTTGCCGTAACGGACCGTAGCCAACCGTAATTGAGCGTAATTTAGGGGATTATGAGTCCCCTGCTCTGACCATTGAGCTACAGGCCCTTCGTAGACTGCGTCGGTAGCAAGCGGTTGTGAAAACAGCTATCGCTGCTTGAGGTAACGTTTCGCGCGCAACCTATACGATTGTAAATGGCTCAGCCTGCTGCCTGGCTATGTGGCGAACTGAGGGCTGAGGGCTGAACGACCACTTGCAGCCGAGTCTTAACTCACGAGAGGTTCGCCCGCACCCGCGGGGATCTCGTCAACGACGGCGTCGGGCGATGGCTCTTTTTCTGAAAATGTGAGGAAGAAAAGCACCAGGACAATAGCGGAGCATGCGGCGGAGACCATCCAGATGGATCGCCAGGCGTGCGTCACGACGTTATTTACTCCGAGGGTTGCATAATGATCGACCACTGCTCCCGATAGCCATGAGCCCAGAAGCATGCCCGCGCCATAGGTGATCAGAGTGATCATGCCCTGTGCGGCCGCGCGCAATGCTGTCGGGGCTTTGCGGTCAACATAGATCTGTCCGGTAACGAAAAAGAAGTCGTAACAGATGCCGTGCAGGATGATTCCCGTCCAGAGCATCCACATATTCGCGCCGCCGTTGCCCCAGGCAAACAGCACGTAGCGGATTGTCCACGCCGACATGCCGGCAATCAGCATGTACTTGACGCCCAGCCGTCGAAAGAACCAGGGAATGAGCAGCATGCAGAACAGCTCCGACATCTGGCCACCTGTCATCTTTCCCGCCGCGTTGTGAATGCCGATCTCGTTGAGGAACAGGTTCGTGAACGCATAGTAGAACTGCAGCGGCACACAGATGAGGAACGATGCCGCCGCGAAGATCAGGAATGAGCGATCACGAAACAAATCGAAAGCTTCGACAGGAAAGAGGTCGGCAAAGCGAAAGCTTTTTGAAGTAGCCAGCGGAGGAGTATCGGGAAGCGTGAGGCAGTAGATTGCCATGACCAACGACGATGCCGCTGCGACCTGCATGGCAAAGTGCGACGCTTCCAGTCGCAGGCCTCCGATCAGCAGACCGGCTACGATCCATCCGCCCGTCCCGAGCACGCGGATGGGGCCGAACTCCTGCTTCGGATCGCGCATCTGCCGGAAGGCCAATGAATTCGTAAGGGAAAGAGTGGGCATGTAGCAGCATGCGTAAAGAAGTACCAGCCAATAAAGAGGCGTGAACGCCGCGCGCGTGGACGCGACCCAGAGGAGCGCGGCGCCGAGCAGGTGAAGCGCGGCCAGGACCCTCTGAGTGGGGAAAAAACGGTCGGCGATCCATCCGGCGAGAAAGGGGGACACGATCGCGCCGATTGCGGTGGTGCCAGCGACCAGTCCAATCTCCGCACCCGAAAAGCGGAGGGTCTCACCAAGCCATGTTCCAAGGGTGACGTACCAGGCGCTCCAGATGAAATATTCGAGGAACATCATCAGGGCAAGGCGCGATTTCATCTGCAGGGTCATTATGTTCTCTTATCGTGAGATCTTTTCGGTTCAACAATCTTTATGGCAAGGCAAAGGCAATGTACTTTCCACCGGAAGGCCATTTGGGATCGCGACCGCCGCCAGCCGCAATCACAACGTACTGCTTCCCATCGATCATGTAGGTCACTGGAGTAGCTCCGCCTGCAAAGGGTAACAGAGCCTCCCAAAGCAGCTTGCCTGTGCGGCTGTCATAGGCATGGAACTTGCGGTCGTAGACCGTGGCGCCGATAAAGACAAGGCCGCCTGCGGTGACAATCGGGCCGCCATAGTTTTCCGATCCAGTGTTCTTCATTCCCGAGGCAGCAAGTTCCGGATACTCGCCGAAAGGAATCTTCCATAGATATTTGCCGGTGTTCAGATCGATTGCATTCAATGTGCCCCACGGCGGACTGATGGCGGGATAACCGTCGGGATCGAGAAACTTGCGATAGCCGGTAAAGCGATACCTGAGCTGATCGCCGATAGCCGTGATCGATGCAGCACTGCGGTCGGCAACCCCTAAGTAGCGCAGCAGAGCGGCGAGTTCTTGGTCCTGCAGCTTCGGGAATGCGGGCATGCGGCCTTTACCCTGATGAATCAACTCCACGACCTGCTCTCGCACCATGCGGTTCCCGACTCCCTTGAGCGCTGGAAATGAGGGTGAGATGCCCTCCTGCTGATCGCCGTGGCAGATCGCGCAGTGATCCGCGTAGCTCTTGGCTCCAGCAGGATCGTTGACTCCGTCACTATGCACTGCAGCAGGCGTCATTTCCTGCTTGTTGCCCGCCGAAGCTTGACGGGTTTCCGGCCCAACGTTTGGCAGTGGCGCACTTGATCTCAGGTACTGCACGAGCGCTGACATCGCCTTATTGTCGAGCATGGGGAACGAGGGCATTCTCCCTTTGCCGGAGCGAATCACGCTCGCCAAATTCTCATCGGTGAGCCGCTCACCAACGCCAACCAGCGCGGGAAACGCTGGCGGAGAACCCTCACGATGGTCGCCGTGACAACCCGCGCAAAGATCCTGATAGATCACTTCGCCCGGGCTGCCGCCGGGCTTGTTTTCTGTCAGCCTGCCTGTCCATGCCATCTCGTTCTCGTTGACATAGATCACGCCGGTTTTGATATCGACCGCTGACCCTCCCCACTCGGCCCCTCCATCGAAGCCGGGAAAGACGATGGTCTGCTTGTCCACACTGAGAGGAACGAATTGCCCTTCGCTGCGAAAGCTTCGGAACCTCTTCAGGGCAAACTCGTGCGCTTCCGGTGTGCGCGTCGTCAGCATGTCCTCGGTCAGAATCTGGCGCCCGAATGGTTCCGGCATTTGCGGCTTCGGCTGTGTGGGCGAAGTTACTTCGCCGGGCACGTTGCTGGCAGGATAGGGGTGCTCAACGATAGGGAACAGAGACTCGCCGTTGGTCCGGTCGAACAGGTAGATGTATCCCTGCTTCGTGGTTTGCGCGACGGCGTCAACACGCGTGCCGTCATGCATGACTGTGAGTAGCGAAGGCGGCGAGGGAAAGTCGCGATCCCAGACATCATGGTGTACGCCCTGGAAATGCCAGAGGCGCTTGCCGGTTTCCGCGTCCAGCGCAAGCAGCGTATCGGCGAAAAGGTCATTGCCGATGCGGTCTGCACCATAGAAGTCGTCGACCGCAGAGCCGGTCGGGACATAAACAATGCCGCGCTTCTCATCGATCGCCATGCCTGTCCAATTATTGGCGGCGCCGGATTTAAGCCACGCATCTTTCGGCCACGTGTCGTAGCCAAATTCGCCCGGGTGCGGAATCGTATGAAAGGTCCAGCGCAGCGAACCGGTGCGAACATCGAAGGCGCGCACATCTCCCGGCGGAGCGGGATGCGTCTCGGGATTTCGGCCGCCCACAATAATCAGGTCTTTGTAGACAACGCCGGGCGTGGTGAGCGCGATCGACTGATCTCTGTAGTCTCCGCGAAGCCCTTTACGCAGATCGATTCGCCCGTTCTCACCGAACGTGGCAATCGGCTTCCCTGTCGCAGGGTCGAGGGCGTAAAGAAAGTTCATGACTCCCGCGAAAAGCCGGCTTTCGGAACCATCGGTCCACCAGCTTAATCCGCGGTCCGGTTGTGTGCCTTTGATACCGGAGTCGAAGGTCCAGAGAAGTTTGCCGGTTGCTGCGTCAAGCGCGATTACCTTCTGTGTCGGAGTAAGGCCATAGAGAACGGGCCCGACAACCAGTGGGCTGGTCTGCAGGCCGCCCTGCTCTCCGGTATCGAAGGTCCATGCAATTTTCAGCTTGTTTACATTGCCGCGGTTGATCTGAGTGAGCGAAGAGTAGTGATCGTTGGCGAGTTGGCCTCCGTAGATCGGCCAGTTCTTCGGTTGCGGCTTGGCTGTGGCCGCGTCAGCCGATGCTTCCGCAACCCATGCGTGAAATCGCAGCGAACCACTGGCTGCGAAGACAATTGCCAACACCACCCAACTCGTCAGAAGTCTCTTTTTCATGCAGCCAACGGTTTAGTTTCCTGCCTCTCGGATTGCCTAGCACACAGGTGACGGAGATCCTGTGCAAGGTCCCGATGATTCAATGTACAGGCGACCTGCCCGTTTCTAATACACTGCTCTGGATTTTGCAGACCCACGGTTTCGGACCAGCAGCGATATTGGGTAACATCCAGTGGCGACGCGAGGACAGATGGAGACGGTGCGTTTGGGTGCAGGGGCAGGCTACTCCGGCGATCGAATTGATCCCGCGGTGGAGCTGGCGCGCCTTGGAAAGCTCGACTATCTGGTTTTCGAGTGTCTGGCGGAACGCACCATCGCTATTGCCCAGCAGAACAAGCGCACCGGGGTAAGCGAAGGCTACGACCCTCTACTCGTGGAGCGAATGCGCGCCGTTCTACCGCATTGCGTTGCGAATGGAGTAAAGATCGTCTCCAACATGGGTGCCGCAAATCCGATCGCTGCAGCCATAAAGACCAAGGAAATTGCTCGTAAATTGAGACTGCCGGGCCTTCGGATTGCAGCAATTTCCGGAGATGACATTCTTGAACACATGCCGGGCAATTACCGATTCCTCGAGTCTGGAGATCCGGTCAAAGTTGTCGAGGACCGCCTCGTCTCCGCCAATGCCTACCTCGGTGCCGGCCCGATCGTGGAAGCGTTGCACGAGGGAGCGGACATTGTTCTTACTGGCCGTGCGGCCGATCCCTCTCTCTTTTTGGCTCCGCTGATCCATGGGTTCAAATGGGACACGTCCGACTGGCGTCTTCTGGGACAAGGGACGGTCATCGGCCATCTGCTGGAGTGTGCGGGACAACTGACCGGCGGCTATTTTGCGGACCCGGGCTACAAAGACGTCCCGGACCTCGCGCATCTCGGCTTTCCTTTCGCGGAAGTTAGCGCAGACGGAAGCGCCCTGTTCAGCAAGGTGGAGGGCTCAGGCGGCTGTCTGACACGCGGCACCTGTGTCGAGCAGCTTCTGTATGAGATCCAGGACCCCAGCAGCTACATCACTCCCGATGTGATCGCAGACTTCTCGAATGTGCAGATCGAGGAACTGGGCAGGGATCTCGTCCGTGTTACCGGAGGAGCCGGAAAGCCCAAAACCGACGAGCTCAAAGTCTCCGTCGGATATCACGATGGGTTCGTCGGCGAAGGACAGATCTCCTACGCTGGTCCGGGAGCTCTGGAGCGCGCGGAATTGGCGCAGGAAGTCCTCACAGAACGACTGCGCAGCTACAGACTCGACGAACTGCGGTTCGATCTCATCGGTGTGAACGCGATTCACGGGCAGAAACTCTCTCCGGTGGCCAGCAGACCCTACGAGATCCGCCTGCGCGCCGCCGGTCGGGCAAACGCGCGTGAAACAGTCGCGATGATTCCACGCGAAATGGAGGCGCTCTATACGAACGGGCCGGCCGGGGGCGGCGGCGTATCAATTTCTATTCGGGAGACAATCGCCATCCTCAGCACGCTCATCCCCTCAGAGCTTCCAAAACCGACCATCCACTTCGAGGAGTCCTGACGTGCTGCTCCGAGATATCGCTCATTCCAGAACCGGAGACAAAGGAAATCTGGTCACGATCACCCTGATCGCCTATCGCATGGAACACTTCGCCCTGCTCGAGCGCGAGATTACAGCGGAGCGGGTGACACGGCATTTCTCGGAAATCGTTGATCGTCCCGTGAGCCGATATCTGCTGCCACACCTCGGCGCGATGAATTTCGTTTTGCACCGCCCGCCCGCGCACACGGTCACTCGTTCGCTGGCGCTGGATGCACACGGAAAATGTCTGGGCACTGCTTTGCTTGCAATTGAAATCCCGGGAGGACCGGACACAGAACAGGCGAGGGAAAATCGATAGCCTCAGCGTCGTTGGTGGACCTGGTCGGGATCGAACCGACGACCTCTTCCATGCCATGGAAGCGCGCTCCCAGCTGCGCCACAGGCCCACATTGGAGGGTTCTTCTTATTGTCTTTTACCGCACAAATTTCGTCAAACGCGAACGCAGGTCCTGTATCTTAGCAACTAAGAAAGGCAGCGCGGCATCCGGACTAAAGATATGGCTGCTTCCCCACGCGCAACGCTATCTGTGGCCTGCATTGCAGTGCTCGCTGCCTGCCAATCGGTCTACGCTCAGCCGACACAAGCAGCTCCGGCAGCGATCACAATTCCTTCTTCAACGATTGTGCAGCCGGCACTGGCTGAGGTCCAACGGTCCGTCTCGGCGCTGAATATACCCCATTGGAAAGCTCCCGGCGAGGTAAAGAACTCGACCCAGCAAAATGCCGGATCGATCCAGCGCGATCTCTCTGACACATTGCCGGGACTGCTGAGCAAAGCCGATGCTGCGCCCGCCACCGTACCGCCAGCTTTCGCTGTATATCGAAACATCGACGCTCTCTACGACGTGCTGCTGCGTGTTTGCGGGACTGCCGCACTCGCGGCACCTCAGAGCGAATCCGACGCGCTCTTCGCATCGCTGAATAAGCTCGAGTCCGCCCGAGCGCAGCTTGGCGATGCAATTCTCAACGCATCCCAGCAGCGGGAAGATCAGGTGGTCAAACTTGAGGCTGCGGTGCGTGCCGCTGCGGCCGCCGCTCAGGCTCAGGCCCCTCCACCGAAGACTACGGTGATCGACGATGGAGCTGCCCCGCCTCCATCCACCAAGAAAAAGAAGAGGGCTGCCAAGCCCCCGGCCAGCAATCCCCCCGCAGGTCCAACCGGCTAAACCGCCTGAAATATGCCATTTTCCGGGAAACAATCCTCCGGCAGCCGGTGTCAAAGAAAGATAGAGTGAGCGAGACACTCGGCCGCCGGCGGCAATCTTGTCGCGCCCACTCGCAGGTTGTGCGTTCTGCCTGTTACTGTAATAGGAGTTTTTCCATGCACGCGGGAACTGCCTTGGGTAATCTGGTCAGCGCAATTGGAATTCGCCAGGAAGAAACCGACCTCATCACGCAGTTGAAGGCCGGTTCGGAGGAAGCCTTCGCCTGGCTGATCGCAACCTATCATCAGCCGGTCTACAGCCTCATCGCTCGCACGCTGCCCACATCAGCAGACGCGGCCGACATCACCCAGGAAGTCTTCGTAAAAGTCTATCGAGGCATCGCCAGCTTTCATGGAAATGCCAGCCTGCGCACCTGGATTTATCGCATTGCCATACACGAGGCCTCCAATCAGCGGCGCTGGTGGTCGCGCCATTGCCGTCAGGAAGTGACGATCGAGGCGGAAACCGGCGAATCGAGCGAAGGCCAGCCGCTTTGCATCCGAGACATGCTGGTCGATGAGCAGGAGTCGCCCTTTGAAATGGCGGTTCAGTCCGAGCTTCGAGCCCGGGTCGAAGCGGAACTGCGGGAGGTGCCTGAACCCTTCCGGACCGTAGTCATCCTTCGCGATATCGAAGGCATGACTTACGAGGAGATCGCGGAAATCCTGAATGTGAACCTGGGCACGGTGAAATCACGCCTCACACGCGGGCGTGCCAACCTCAAGGCGCGCCTGGCTCCGTTCGCGGAGGCGGCACGTAAGAGTCCCCGTTCCACCCACTCCGTGCTTGAGCCTTTGCAGCAGATTGAGGAGGCGCGATGAAGAGCTGCAAATCCATCCGCGCCCAGTTTTCAGCGTACCTCGATGGAGTAATGTCCGGTGTCGCCATGCAGCAGGTGGCCCGGCACCTCGAGCAGTGCACCGAATGCTCCACGGAATTTGCGTCGTGGCGCCAGATACAGCAGGTGCTGGGTGATCTCGGGCCGGTCAAGCCGCCTGCGGATCTCGCTCTGAAGCTGCGGGTTGCGCTGTCGCAGGAGCGTAACCGGACAGCGAAGAACAGCCTTGCGCGCTTGCAGGTGCGGTGGGAGAACACCTTTGCACCTTTCCTGCTGCGAGCCTCCGCCGGTTTTGCCAGCGCGGTGTTGCTGGTCGGCTCGGCAGCTCTACTGATCGGAGCCTTTGCCTCACCTGAGACGGTTGAAGCGCGCGACGAGCCTCTGAGCGCCGCTACAAGCCCGCGCTTCCTCTACTCCATGATCGAGTCCAACGCCCCGCAAGCGACCATGACCGACGATGAGGGTGAGCGCCCGGGAAAGAGCGTGGTGAGTACTGTGCGGACATCGGAGGCCAGCGCAAACTCTGTCGTCGTGGAAGCGTATGTCAACGACCAGGGCCGAGTCTATGACTACCGGATCATCTCCGGGCCAAATGATGCTGCGTCCCGCGCCCAGATCGAAAACCTGCTCCTGTTCAGCGTCTTCGAGCCTGCCCATGTTTTCGGAGAGCCGGTTCGCGGCGTGGCTGTCGTATCGTTCTCGGGCATCTCCGTACAGGGCTGAGAACCTCATTCAGACGATTACCACCGACATACCAACAGAAAGCAGCGCGTCGGAAATTCCGGCGACTCACCGTCCGACGCGTCCTTCGAACCTGTTGGGCGGCTGGCGAAAGGCAGGACTGCTGCAAAGGCGACCCCCTCCTGAGTCCAGCGTCACTGATGGGGCAGGCTCACGGCGTAGAGATACCATGCAGCGTGCGGCAACCATTCCTCAGTCCAGCGCCAGTCGTCGTCTGTTCCGGTAACTGCGTAGCCTTCATTCCAGGCAATGCCATCTTCATCGTTGATTGCAGCGGTGATCCCATTCACGATGCCACCCGGCGCACTGGCATATTTGTAGGACTCGAAAAACATGTACGGGGCGTTCCCGTGTCCGCTGCCCATGAGCAGACTCGCATCGAAAGGATTGCGCCCGAGTATCCAGTGAAGCTGATTCCACGCATAGTCTTCGAGCTGCGCCTGAAATTTCGGATCGTCCGCAAACAGAGGAGCAGCCATGCGGGCTGCCGCGGCCAGTGAAGCAATCCGCGCATCCTCGCCCTGCCACCACGGAGCAGCCTCCGTGTCATGCGGGAAGAAGAAGGCCGTTCGCACTGTTCCATTGCCCGTACGGACCAGCTGGCGCGCGTAGCCGAAGGGATTGTTAACCTCCTCCGTGACGCTCAGCTCAAAGCGCAGCGACCGCGCCACCACATCCCGCACCCTGGTCTGCTGCGCTGAAGAAGCGATGCCCGCATATTCGATCAAGCTGACTACCGGAAGACCCGCGTCCGAGGGATGAAAGTACGGCCGAGTCCCGTCGTCCGCCCGCCAGAAGTCACGATACTTGTCTGAAGATATGAGGCGCGCCATCAGGTGGTCCGCGCGGCGATCTGCGGCCTCACGATATGCGGCGTTCTGAGTCGCGCGATACAGCTCCGTAGCCGCCAGGAGCGCACAATAGTCGTCGAGGATGTTCTCCTTTCCATCGTTCAACAGCTCACGGTTATGCGCCTCGAGAAAAGCAAATGCTTCCTCGGCGGTCTTGCGATATGTATCTCGCGGAAAATCGCCGTCTTGAGGCATTGTGCTCGCCAGCGCGAGAGCCGCAATGGCCACGCCGCCGCCCGCCCGATAGCTCGCTTCGTAAGCATGCGGACCCTGTGCGGCCGCAATCTGTTCAGTGGACTCCGACGCGCTCTTCTTTATCCGGGTACGCCAGTTCGGATTGCCGATCACGCGATCCTTCGCCAGCTTTTCCTTGCCCGGCGCAGTAATTGACTCGAAGAACGAGCCGCCCGGCCGCTTTATGCGCACCAGGAAATCTGCACCATACAGCCCTTCATCCAACATGCGCCGCTTGTATTCGCTGAAGTTGTCATCCTGACGAGCCTCCAACACCCGATAGCTCTTGAGAAGCGTCCACACCACCAGCGGCACCTGCTGGGGATTGAAATACGAGGTCGGATTCTGATGTGACAGATGAATCCCATAGTCCCCGGTGGCGTCGTACCACCCACCATGCACGTCGACGAAGCCCTTGCCGTCCGGTAATGGCAACTTGCGATCGGCACGGTCGATATCGCCGCTCGATCGCTGGCTCTTGAGATAGAAGATCACATTTGACAGCGTGTCCCGCTCAAGCAGATCGTTGTTGATTTCGAATTCGCACGAAGCAACCTGGCCTTTGCTGGTCTGGACGGCCAGCACATAGTGGCCTCGCTGCTTCCATGTAGAAAAATCGGCCAGCCAGAAATTGCGCTCGCCCCAGCGCTCCACGGGGCCGGCTTTGACCACAGGGCCGGTCAGCAGAGACTTGCCGGTAGCCAAATCAAGAAGCGAAAAGCTCTTGGGCACGCCCGCGCCTCCACCCTCTACCACGACGAGAGCTCGCTTGGGCGCATTCGCTTCATAACCGACGTGATCGACCACTACTCGTACCTGGGCAGAACACGCCGACGCGAGCACCGCGATGGACGAAACGGCGAACAGACTGATGAGCATGAATCGGACGGGCGCTGACCTGATAGGCATGGTTGGGATTCGAAACAACCTCGCGATCGATGATTTGCGAATATGAATCATCGCATATAGCCTGATCTCGGTCGCGCCCGATACTCGGCCGGGACGCCGGAGGGTTATTGAAGACACCTGCTGTAATGCTTGCTTTCCTGGCGTTGTTGCCTTTCGCGCACACCGCCTTTGGTGCTCCAGCCACGCCGGTTATCTGCGCCTACGTCTTCACCCGGGAAACTCCGCTCGCACCCGGCCAAGTGGATGGCAGCAAGCTCACAAGGATCAACTACGCCTTCGCGAACATCGAGCAGGGCCGCATAGTCGAAGGCGCTCCTGCAACAGCAGGAAATCTCGCCGTACTTACGGCACTCCGCCACGACAACCCCGGCCTCACCGTGCTTATCTCGGTCGGCGGCTGGCTGTGGTCGGGCCGCTTCTCGGACATGGCACTCACCCCAGCCACTCGAGCGACATTCATCGACAGCGTGGTCGCGTTCCTGTCGCGGTATGACCTCGACGGTCTTGATATCGACTGGGAGTTTCCGGCCCAGATTGGCGCGGGTAATAAGTTCCGACCTGAGGACAAGCAGAACTATACCTCGCTCGTAAAGGAACTGCGCGCCCGCTTCGACTCCATCCAGAAAAAAACCCACCGGCACCTCTATCTCACCGTTGCCGTCGGCGCGACCACCGACTTTCTCGACAACACCGAGATGGGCGAAGTCCAGAAGTACGTCGACACCGTCAATCTGATGGCTTACGACTATTACGAACCGGACGACCATCATGGCACTGGGAACCATGCCCCACTGTTCACTGACCCCGCCGATCCGAAGGCGATCTCTGCCAACCGCTCCGTGACGGAGTACGAGAAAGCGGGCGTGCCCGCCGCCAAGCTAGTGCTGGGAGTGCCGTTCTACGGGCACGTCTGGGGCCAGGTCTCTGCGACCAATCATGGACTTTTTCAGTCTGGGCAGCCCGTGCCCAACATCTATGCCAACTACGGCAACATCGTCTCCACTATGCTCGGGCAGGGCTACGCGCGGTACTGGGACAACGCTTCTTCCGCGCCCTATCTCTACAACGCCGATAAGCAGATCTTCGTCTCTTATGAGGACCCGCAATCGCTGGCGCTGAAGTGCAAGTATGTACTCGACCATCACCTTGCGGGAGTGATGTTCTGGGATTATGCCGGCGATCCCTCGGGCGCCCTGCTGAATACAATCAATGCCACGCTGCGACCCGCAACAACGAGCAAACGATGAGCACTGTATCCAGATCTCAGGCTACGCTTTCTGCTCCTTCGGCAGCAGCTTCCTCGCCGCCGCGAATCGTCTCCATCGACATCTTTCGTGGTCTCACCATGCTGGTCATGATCTTCGTCAACGATCTTGCCGACGTGCACGGCCTGCAGTGGTGGACCTACCATGCGCACGCCCAGCAGGACCTGATGACCTACGTCGACATGGTCTTTCCGTTCTTTCTGTTTATTGTTGGCATGTCTATGCCGCTGGCCATCGAACGGCGACTCAAGCAGAATCCGTCGCACGCCGCGCTCTGGTTGCACGTGGCTATGCGTTCCTGCAGCCTCATCGTGCTGGGCCTTATCCTCGCCAATGCCGACAAGGTCGACCCCGCGCGGACGCACATGTCGCCCGCAGCCTGGGCGCTTCTTGGTCTCACGGGTGGCATCCTCTTCTGGCTTGTTCCCAGCCGCAATCCGCAACATCGGCGGATATATCTGGGGCTGCGCGTTGCAGGTCTTCTGCTGCTGATCGCCGTGTTCGCAATCTTCCGCCGCACGATGAGTGACGGCACCGCAGGCTGGATCGACGGCTCCTATCCGGAGATCCTTGGCCTGATCGGCTACACCTACTTCGGCGTCGCCCTGCTCTACATCCCCACGCGACGCTGGCCGTGGGCCTCGGTCGCCTGGTTCGCGGCCCTGACTGCTTTTTGCGCTCTGGTCGTTGCGCGAATCCTTCACTGGCCTGCGCACCTGCCGCTGTATGTGTGGCCCTTCAGTAACGGGGCCCATCCGGCGCTCACCATGGCCGGCATCGCGACTTCGATTATTCTTCTCGGCCGCGACCACAAGCTACTCATGCGCAATCGAATCCTGCTTGCGCTGGCTTTCGCTCTGGCTATGTTCGCCGCAGCGTGGCTGCTCACCCCGCTCGGTATTTCTAAAATCCGCGCAACACCCGCATGGCTCCTGGTCAGTTCAGGAGCTGCAGTGCTCTGCTTTCTGTTGCTCTATTCGATCTGCGACCGGAAGGGCTGGACGCGGTGGGCGATCATCGTCAAGCCCGCGGGCGAAAACACCCTGCTCACTTATTTGCTTCCCGACATCTATTACTTCCTTGCTGCCTTCCTCGGTTTCCACTACTTCGACCGGCACTTCCGCTGGGGCGCCCCTGGCGTTGTCCGCTCCATCGTCTTCACCTTGCTGATCCTTGCGGTCTCGGGGATTCTCACTCGCAGGCGTATACGTCTGCAGCTCTAAATTGGTGAGGATCGAATCCACCACTCTCAGCCCGCGAGTAGTCCATCGTATGATGAACGCACTGGTTTGAGATCCACCACGCGGCTGCTGGGTTAACGATGACTCGACATCATAAGCGAACAGGTTTCATCATTCCTGCCATGTATCCGCTGGTAATTGGCTGCAATAAGCCCACCGGAGGCCGGCGGTAAATATGGCAGCGCGCAGCGAACCAGTACCGACAGCCGGATCGCAGAACGCAATCGATCATTTCGGCGAATGGTTCTGGGCGTTTTTGAAGACCGAGCTGACGCCGTACCCAGGCCGGGCATGGGTGGTCGGCCGCATCACAATTGCGGCGACTATCGTCATGCTTCTGGTGATGATATTCCGCATCCCTTTTGGATTTCTCGGCGCCATTTTCACGCTGTTTCTGAGTCGTGAAAATCCCACTGCGACATTGCTTTCCGGCGTTCGGACAATCCTCGTGTTTTTCACAGCTGCCGCTTACGCACTCGTCGGCATCAGGGGGCTGGTAGACGACCCAGTCACGCACTACCTATGGATTGTCGGCAGTCTCTTCATCGCTTTTTTCCTGATTCGGATCATGCCCGATTACGGCACGGCTGTGGGATTCGGCTTCCTGATCGCAGGCGTGATTCCACTCTGGGACAATGCCGCAATTACCGTCAACGACCGAGTCACGGGTACACTCTGGGCAGCGTTTTCAACGTCGCTGGGCGCTGTCGTCACAATCGTCGTCGAATATCTCTTTCGTCGCTTTCATCCCGCCACGGATCTTACCGAAGGGATCGTAAACCGCCTCAAGGCGGTCGAGGACGTACTCACCCACATTGCCGGGGATCTCCCACTCGACGGAGCGGTGGAGAAGGAAATCTCTCTCTACACAAATGTCGGAAACTCACGAATCCGGAGACTTCTGGCACGTTCCGGATACAGCGCTCATTTCATCGCGCAGATGAGTGCCGGCGTCGCATTGCTCGGGCGCCTCGTCGACCTCGCCGCCAGTCTGCGCTATTTTCGCTCGACCCAGCCGACGACCCTGAACGAGTCCGATCGTAACCGGTGCCTCGAACTCACCCGCGAGATCGCTGACCTGCGCCGCGACCTTGTCGCACACAAGCTGCCCCGCCCCATTGATCATCTCCTGTCACCTGCACCATCCAATCTGCCGTTCCTCGCGACCATGGAGCGCACCGTGGCCCTCATACCCCAGGCATTCGTCGGCGGTGAGGCCATCGACGAATTCGTGCCGGATCCCATGAGTGACGACATCCCGAAAGCAACCCTGTTTGTTCGCGATGCCTTTTCGAATCCCGCCCACCTGCAGTTCGCCCTGCGTGGAATGGCGGCGACGGTTCTCAGCTATTCCGTGTACACGCTCATCGACTGGCGGGGCCTGAGTACCTGCATCCCCACCTGTATTATCACTGCGCTCTCAACCATCGGTTCGTCACGCCAGAAGCAGTTTCTTCGTCTCGGCGGAGCCGTGGTCGGTGGAATCATCATCGGGTTCGGCGCGCAGATCTTCATCCTGCCGTACGTCGACCTCACCGGCTTCACGATTCTGTTTGCTCTTGTTACCGCGCTTTCCGCCTGGATCGCTACCGCATCCCCCCGACTCTCCTATCTTGGCGTTCAGCTGGCTCTCGCCTATTACCTCATCAATCTGCAGGAGTTTGCGTTTCAGACATCGCTCTCTATCGCTCGCGATCGCGTCTTCGGAGTGCTGCTCGGTCTGATGTGTATGTGGGTCGTCTTCGACCGACTGTGGTCACGCGATGCCCTCGAGGAAATGGAGTATCTCTTCGCCCACAATTTCGAAATGTTCGCTGAGCTCGTCGATCAGCTACTCGTCGAAGACAGCAATCAAGCGATAAAGAGATCTCGCCAGCTTAGAGATCAGATCACTGCCGGCTTTCAGGCAGTAATAGCGCAAGCGGACGCCGTTCTTTTCGAATTTGGGCCCACGCGCCAGCACAAGCTGAAGGTTCGCGAAGACGTCCGCCGACGGCAGCCACAATTGCGTACCCTGCTGCTCGTGCAGATCACATATTCGCAATACCGCTGGCAACGTCCGCTTAAGGACCTGCCGCCTGCTATTGCCGAAGCGCACATAGCGTTTGACAAGGATGTTTCACGCACCATGCGCTCTCTGGCGAACGAAGTCTCCAAAAGAGTTCCGGAAGATGTACCGGATATTCAGGCTTCAGCCACAAATCTTCAGCATCAGATCCAGCGGCACTACCAGGATCAGAATCTTCCCGTTTCAGTCATGGGATATGACGTGATTCGTCTAGTCGGAAGTATCACATCAATCCTCTTGTCGCTTCACGAGGACGTACACTCCAACTTCGCCAGCGCTCGAGACCCTCTCGACGGCCGCGCTCCGTCGCAGCGGCCTGCCGAGGCCTGATCTGCGCGCTTCCTCGTGGTGAATCTCTCCGTGTGCTCAGGCGCTCTTCTGTTCACCTAGCAGGTGTTCGATCCGCACGGGCAATTCGCGGACCCGCACGCCGGTGGCGTGGTATACCGCCGCGGTGATCGCCGGGGCAACGCCGGCCAATCCGATCTCACCTACACCTCGTGCGCCGAATTCGTTCACGATCTTGTCCGGATAGTCGACGAAGGTCACGTCAATCGCCGGAGAATCGGCGTTAGTTGCGACCATATAGTCAGCGAGGTTGCTGTTGATAGGAGCCCCGTTGCGCGGATCGTACTTCGTCTCCTCGAGAAGCGCCATGCCTACACCCATCACCACGGCTCCCTCCACCTGGTTGCGCGCGGGGCGCGGATTCATGATCCGTCCGGAATCGATGACCGTGACGACCCGGCTAACCCGCAGCCGGGCAATCTCCGGCTGCCATGTGACCTCGGCAAACTGGGCACCGAAGGAGTGTACCGAGTATTTTTCTTCCGCTTGCGGGCCGCCGAAGTATTCTCCCGACTTGCCATTGCCTGAAGCAGCATTGACATTCGCCCTCTTCAGCACTTCCGAGTAATCGACGCCTGTCTCGGGGGCCTTATCTTTCAGGTGAACTCTCCCGTTCGTGAACCCAAGCTCTTCCGCCTTCTTGCCCGCGAAATGGGCTTGATCCCCGCTGGTCGCCATCATCAAGGCCGACTGCATCGCTCGCTGCGCGGCCTGCGATATAGCCGGTATCACGGAAGAAGTCACCAGCGATCCGCCCGAGATTGGGCCTTCCGGCAGCGCTGAGTCGCCCAGCACCACTTCGATCTTGTCGAGCGGGATACCCGTCTTCTCGCTGAGCACCTGTGCCAGTATGGTATACGTGCCCGTGCCGATATCCTGCGTTCCGCAGGAAACGCGCGCCGTTCCATCATTGTTGAGGTCGACCGTAGCTTCCGCGGAGAAGCGTCCCGCACCCCATGAACACGCGGCTACTCCCCACCCCAGAATCAGGCCGTCCTTTTTCATCGAGCCGATCTCGGGCGTCCGCTGCGACCAGCCGAACTTCTCCGCACCCACCTTGAAGCACTCCACCAGATGCCGCGAGGAAAACGGCAAGCCGTTGCTCTCGTCCTTCTGCGGCTCATTACGCAGGCGTAGCTCGAGAGGATCCAACTTCAGCTTGATCGCCAACTCGTCCATCGCCGACTCAATCGCAAACAGTCCCGGCACCGCTCCCGGACCCCGCATCGCCGTCGGCGTGCCGACATTCAGCGGCACCATCGCCGCCGTGACCTTGAGGTTTGGAGTGCTGTAGAGATAGGGCGTCGCCTCGCCACATCCCTCTCCGTACTCATCCAGAATCGACGTGTGATTCAGGTAATCCTGCTGCAGCGAGACCAGCTTGCCGTCGGTGGTGGCTGCGAGCCGCACGCGCTGCTGCGTGCGCGGTCGGTGCCCAACGCTCTGGAACATCATCTTCCGGCTGATCACCAGCTTCACCGGAGCGTTCAGGTTTCTGGCCGCCGCGGCGGCCAGAAGATAAGGCGGCCAGACCCACAGTTTGCCTCCAAACCCCGACCCCAGAAAGCGCGAGATAACGCGCACGTTCTCCGATTGCACACCCAGCATCTGTGCCATCACATCGCGATAGTTGGCGATGGCCTGCGTGGTTGCGTAGAAGGTGAAGGCCTGTCCATCCCACAGCGCCACAGTCGCGTGGAGTTCGATGGGATTGTGCGTCTCGGTGGGCGTCGAGTAGGTCTCATCCACCTTTACGGCTGCCGAATCAAAGGCGTCCTCGGCGTTGCCACGCTTGCTTTCGACCTTGGGCTCGTCTTCAGTTTCAAGATGCGTGGCAATCACCGGCTTCTCTCCGCTGTACTTCACCTTCACTACCGAAGCCGCTGCCTGCGCCTGCTCGAATGTTTGTGCAACCACCACTGCGACAAATTGGCCGTAATAGCGGATGACGTCGTCTTCAAGCGGCGGCCGACGCTCATCCAGATATGCCGAGAATCCCTCGCCCGGTGGCACCCGATAAAGGCTCCCGATGTTTGCGCGATGATAGACGGCGCGAACGCCCGGCATGGCTTCCGCCGAAGCGGCATCGAGGCTGACGATTGTTCCCTTGGCGATAGTGCTACACACCGGAACCGCATACAACATCCCGGGAAAGTGATGATCCGACGAATACTTCGCCGCGCCGCTTACCTTCAGCGGGCCGTCGATGCGCGGCAGCTCGCCGCCAAGAGTGGAAGGAACCTTGATCTGACTGGCCATGATGTCTCCAGAAGCCGTTATGCAGTTTGGGTTGCCATCGTCAGCGCATGCGTCAGGCAGCGTTTCGCGAGCTCGACTTTGAATCCGTTCTCGCTCTGCGGCCTGGCATCGCGCAGCGCCGCATTGGCAGCCTCACGGAAGACCGTCGGGTCTACCTTCTTGCCCTCAAGAGCCTTTTCAGCCTCAAGTGAACGCCAAGGCTTCGTGCCGACTCCGCCCAGTGCAACCCGCGCCCGCTTGAACCTGCCGTCGGCCACCCCTACCACCACCGCCGCCGAGGCCAGAGCGAATTCATACGAAGCCCGGTCGCGCAGCTTCAGATACACCGACTTCGTCCCCGGTCTCGGCGCAGGCAGCGTGATATACGTGATCAGATCGCCGGGCTCGAGTACATTCTCGCGGTGCGGCGTCGATCCTGGCAGCAGAAAGAAATCCTGTATCGCAACTGCACGCTCTCCCTTTGAGCCTTGAATATGGATCGTCGCTTCGAGCGCCGTGAGCGCCACATTCATGTCCGACGGATTGGTCGCGATGCAGTGCGGGCTCGTACCCAGAATCGCGAGCGTCCGGTTTTCTCCCTCAATCGCTGAGCAGCCGGAACCGGCCTCGCGTTTGTTGCAGGCCATCGCCGTGTCACGAAAGTAGACGCAACGTGTTCTCTGGAGCAGATTGCCGCCCGTGGTGGCCATGTTGCGCAGCTGTGCCGAGGCTCCCGAAAGGAGCGCCTGCGACAGCACCGCATAATCGCTCTGCACCGCAGGATCATGGGCAAGATCCGAATTGCGAACGAGCGCGCCAACCTTCAGACCGCCATCCGGAAGTTTTTCGACTCTATCCAGCGGCAGCCGGTTGATGTCGATCACCTGTACCGGCCGCTCGACATTCAGCTTCATCAGGTCGAGCAGGGTGGTGCCACCGGCAACGAATCGCACCTGCGCCCCCTGCTGGGCCGTCGGCGATTGGGCTGCCGCCTGAATGGCCTGCGATACGTCCTGGGCGCGGGAGTACTTGAAAGTGTCCATGGTTGCGTGTCCTAGGCGCTTTTCCGAACCTGTTGAATTGCCGCCACGATGTTCGGATATGCCCCGCAGCGGCAGATATTCCCGCTCATCAGCTCCCTCACGTCGGCATCGGACGGCCCGCACGGCTCCTTGAGCAGTGCCACCGCCGACATGATCTGTCCCGACGTGCAATAGCCGCACTGATACCCATCGTGCTCCACGAAAGCCGCCTGCATCGGATGAAGATTCTCCGGCTGTCCGACGCCCTCGATCGTCGTGATCTCGTCGCCCTCGTGCATCAGCGCAAAGCTCAGGCACGAATTCACGCGGCGCCCGTTGACGTGAACGGTGCAGGCTCCGCACTGCCCGTGATCGCAGCCTTTCTTGGTGCCAGTCAGTTGGAGGCTTTCTCGCAGGCAGTCAAGCAGCGTGGTGCGAGGATCGATCTGCGCGCTTACCGGCTTGCCATTGACCTTGAGACTTATGGCTATTGCGCCCGTTACCGGCGCACCCGGCGTGCCGGGCACCGTTTGTCCCGTCGACTGCTGCGCCGCAGCAGCCAATGGCCGCGCGGTGGCCACTACGCCCGCAACCCCAAGCTGCGAGAGGAAAGACCGCCGGCTCACACGGCCCAGCAGCGGTTCCTGCTTGTCTTGACCTGAATTCCTGCCCTCGTCCATGCAGCCACTCCCGTCTTGAATTGGGCTTGTTCGTAAAGTTCGTTAGTTCCGAATCCCAGCTTTCCCGAAGCCTACACCATTTTTCGTCACCAATCTTAATCCGCTGCCCTTCCTGGAGGGAAAGACGGCCATGCCAACACCACTCGCATAGTTGTAAACGACATCAGACCACAAGCGAAAGCAATAGCGTAAGGGCCAGCCCGCAGACGGAAATGATCGTCTCGCACATCGACCATGTCTTCATCGTGTCGGTCACGCTCATCTCGAAATACTCCTTCACCAGCCAGAAACCGCCATCGTTCACATGTGAGAAGATCAACGACCCGGCTCCGGTTGCAAGGGCCAGCAATTCCGGGCGCGTTCCGGTGGCATGGGCTGCAATCGGCGCTACAATACCAGCCGCTGTGCTCATCGCGACCGTGGACGAGCCGGTGGCGAGCCGTATCAGCGCCGCCACCATCCACGCCATCAGCAGCAGCGACACGTGGCTACGCAGCGCGAGAGTCACAATTGCCGCCGAAACTCCGCTGTCCTGAAGAATGCGCCCGAAGCCGCCGCCGGCTCCCACCAGCAGCGTGATTGTTGCCGTTGGCGCAAGACACTCCTGAGTGAACCTGAGTATGGTATCGCGCGAGAAGCCACGCATGCGCCCCAGGGTAATAAAGCTGACCATCGCACCAATCAGAAGGGAGATATCTGGATTTCCCAACAGTCGCAGCGCGGCATTAATCCCGCTGTCCGGCCGCGACAGAAAATTCGCACAGCTTCCCACCAGCATCAGTGCAACCGGCAGCAGAATCGTCGCGACCGTGAGCCAGAAGCCGGGCAGGCTGGCCTCCTCGCCGTGGTCCACAAATTGCGCCGCCATGGGATTCTCATCAGCCAGCACAATGCGCGGCGCGATGAACTTCGCATAAAGAGGGCCCGCAATCGCGGCCGTAGGAAGCCCGACCAGCAGGGCATAGAAGATCGTCCGCCCGACATCGGCATTGAAAATCGTCACTGCCAGCATGGCCGCCGGATGCGGAGGCATGAGGCCATGAACAACGGATAGCCCCGCGACCATTGGCAAACCAACAAGGACAAGCGAACTCCGGGTACGGCGCGCCACAGAAAACGCGATGGGGATGAGCAGCACGAAGCCAACCTCAAAAAACACCGGCAAACCGATCAGAAACCCGATCGCAGCCATCGCCCAGTGAACGCGCTTCTCGCCGAAAAGACGAATCAACGTATACGCAATACGGTTGGCGCCGCCCGACTCCGCCATCAACTTGCCCAGCATCGTGCCCAGAGCAACCACTATGGCGATGTGCCCAAGTGTGTTGCCCAGTCCCACTTCGAATGACTTGACAATCGCCGCGGGCGGCATACCCGCAACCACGGCCAGCGCCAGTGAGGTGAGAAACAGAACAATGAAGGGGTTAAGCTTCACGACCGCGATCAGCAGAATCAGGATGATCACAGCGGTCAGCGCCGAGAGCAGCAGGAACAAACCATGGTGGTCAATCATCGTTGCAGAACCGGCGGTCCCCTTTCCTGCAAAGCGGCTTCACGTCAAGTGCAAAAAGGCTGCAACAATCACGGCGCCTTGTAAGCTACGCAATCAATTTCAACCCTGCAGTCAACCACCATGCTCGACACAACGCACGCCCGCGCCGGCGGATGCTCGCCAAAGTAATGCCGGAAGACTCCATTAAACGATGGGAAATCGCGCGGATCGTCGAGCCACACCCCGCACCGCACCACATGCTCCGGGCCGTAACCGGCTTCTTCAAGAATCGACAACAGATTTCGGATCGCCTGGTGCGCCTGCGCCACGATGTTTCCCTCAACGACCTCGCCGTTCACCATCGGCACCTGGCCGGACACATAGAGCCATCCATTGGCCTCGACAGCCCGCGCAAAAGGCAGATGCTGTCCTCCGGTTCCCCTACCACCTTCCACGCCGTAACGCTTGATGCTCATTCAGTCTCCTCAAATTGCCGCGAGTTAAAACTTGTCATTTGCAACCGCTACAGATCTTTTGATGAATCGTCCGCTGCGCTGGCCTGTGGTTGACCCGTTCCGATACGAAAGCACACCATTGACCCATACACCTTCGATACCATGCGCAGAACAGACCGGATTCTCAAAGGTAGCAGTGTCGCGAATGGTCTGCGGATTGAAGAGCACCATGTCAGCCATGTAGCCTTCGCGAATCAGCCCGCGCCCCACAAACCCAAACCGCGCGGCCGGCAAACCCGTCATTTTATGAACGGCTGCAGCCAGCGGTAACAGCTTCTCATCGCGAGAATATTTGCCCAACACTCGCGGAAAGGTTCCCCACAGCCGCGGATGGGGCAGCGGATCATTCGGCAGCCCATCCGAACCGATCATCGTTGCCGGATGCCGCAGGATACGCCGCATGTCGTCCTCGGAAATGCTGTGATAGATAGCCCCGGCGGGCTGCAGCCGCCGCGCAGCTTCTGTCTGGCCCATTCGCCAATCCTGCGCAATCTGCGCCAGCGTCTGCCCTCCCATTTCTGGATATGGCACCGACCAGGTGATCCGAATCTCGACTCGCTCATCCACCTGCCGAAGATCAAGCGTGCTCGAACCGGCAGCATACGGATAGCAATCCCAGCCCACAGGCTGCGAAGCTCGCGCCACGTCCAGTTCGTTCAGTACCTCGGAGCTTCGTCCCCAGTTGTCGACTCCGGCGCACTTCAGGTGAGAAATCACCACCGGCACGCGGCATACGCAGCCAATCGTGAACGCCTCCCGGATCGCATCGAGAATCGCTCCCGTCTCGCTGCGTAGATGCGTGGTGTATAGCGCGCCCACGCGCGCCAGCGGTTCGGCCAGCGCCACAACCTCTTCTGTAGTCGCCGCGTTGGCCGACAGATATGCCAGCCCCGTGCTCAGCCCCAGGGCGCCGACATCGAGCGCCTCCACTAACTGATCGCGCATCGCTTCGATTTCGTCCCGGGTCGCGGCGCGATCCAGCCGGTCCAGATGGTTGTTGCGCAACGCCGTGTGGCCAACCAGCGCCGCCACGTTCACCGCCGGATGCGCCATGTCGATGGCCGCAACATACGAGGCAAACGTGGGATAACGGAAGACGCTCGCATCCCCAAGCAGATTCATCGGATCGGGAGGATTACCCGCAAGCCTGACGGGAGCGGCGCTGATCCCGCAGTTGCCGACAATGACAGTCGTGACTCCTTGCGACACCTTAGGCAGCATCTCCGGGGTGCGAATCACGTTGGTGTCGTCATGGGTGTGCACGTCGATAAAGCCCGGGGCAAGCACATAGCCCGCAGCATCGATCACGTTTTCGGCAGTGAAGTCGAGCTGCTGCCCCACCGCGTTAATGCGATCACCGACAATGGCTGCATCGGCCATTACAGGCTCGCCGCCGTTGCCATCAACCACAAGCGCATTTCGGATAAGGGTGTCGCAGACGTGCATAAGAACTGCCTCAAAGATATACGCAGCACCGCTCCTGTATCCACGACTTCAGCCTCGGAGCGTAAGACACGGCGGCGGGATATGCTGGCTTAGCTATCTCTTGAATAAAAGGTCACAAATGGAAACCGCCATGTCCGATTCAAAGATCGCGCCTCATCACAAGGGGCTTGGCTCGCTGACCAGCCCGATCGAACCCGCTGCCATCGCCCGGCTCGGATGGAATCTCCTGAGTGAAGACCTCAGTCTGCCCGTGGCTGTGCTTTATCAGGAGAAGCTCGAGCACAACCTGCGCTGGATGCAGCAGTTCATCACCGAATACGGAATGAAGCTCGCGCCTCACGGCAAAACTACCATGGTTCCCCGCCTCTTCGAAATGCAACTGCAGGGCGGAGCGTGGGGCATCACGCTGGCCACCACGCACCAGACGCGCGTCGCTTACGACCAGGGTGTTCGCCGTGTCCTGATGGCAAACCAGCTGGTCGGAAGGCAAAACATGGCAATCATCTCGGGGTTGCTGCGCGATCCTTCCTTCGACTACTACTGCCTCGTAGACTCGGCACCCCAGGTGGAGCTTCTCGGGAGCTATTTTCGCGACGCAGGGCAGCGCCTCCAGGTCTTGATAGAGCTGGGCCCCGACGGAGGACGGACCGGAGTCCGCGACAACACGCAGCTTGGAACGCTGCTCGCGGCACTTGAACAATGGCGAGGAACAATTTCGCTGAGCGGCGTTGAAGTTTTTGAGGGCGTGCTAGACGACGAGACTCTGATACGCCACCTGCTCAAACGTGCCGTGGAGCTCACACAGGAATTGTGGGGCCAAAATCGCTTCGACCGCCGTCCCGCCATACTCACCGGAGCCGGGTCATCCTGGTATGACGTGGTCGCCGAAGTCTTCTCTGGCGCAGGCCTCGGCATTCAGATTGAAGTCGTCCTTCGTCCCGGCTGCTACCTCACGCACGATGTCGGCATTTATCGCCGCGCCCAGGAGAGGATTCTTGCTCACAACCCGGTCGCGCAGCGCATGCACTCCGGCCTAGTTCCGGCGATGCAGGTGTGGGCGTACGTGCAATCCATCCCTGAGAAAGGCCAGGCCATCGTCACTCTGGGAAAGCGCGACGCCGCCTTCGATGCCGGCCTTCCCACTCCGGCGCTGCACTACCGTCCGGCTAGCGCCGCGCCTGTTCCCGCTCCGGCGCATTGGAACCTTACCCGCATGATGGACCAGCATGCCTTCCTTCAGATCCATGAAGGCGACAACATCCGCGTGGGCGACATGATTGGCTTCGACATTTCTCATCCCTGCCTGACCTTTGACAAGTGGCGAGTCCTGCCCATCGTCAACGCGGACTACCAGGTCGTCGACATTGTGCAGACCTACTTCTGACCAGCGTCAGGCAGCATGTGAATCGTGTGCAGCCACTTGATCACGCTATCCGGCCAGGTAGTCACGGGGAGCTCAGTTCGCCGTAAACCATAACCGTGCCCTCCCTGGGCATAAATGTGCAACTCCGCGGGAACCCCCGCATTCTTGAGTTGCAGAAAATACACCGTCGCGTTCTCAACGTGCACCGGATCATCCTCGGCCTGAACAATAAAGCTTGGCGGCGTCTGCGCTGTCGGATGAATCTCAGGATTTGGCGCGAAGTTCTGATCGGCGAGCGCGAGATAGCCCGGATACACGATGACTGCAAAATCAGGGCGGCAGCTCAGCTTATCCGCTGCATCGACCGGATCATAGAGGCGCTGATCGAAATGCGTGCTGAGCGCTGCGGCAAGGTGCGCACCCGCCGAAAATCCCAGCACCCCAATCCGGTTCGGATCGATGTGCCATTCCGCAGCATGCTCCCTCACCATACCGACAGCCCGCTGCGCATCCTGCAGGGCAGCCTTTGACTTCGGGTACGGCCCGGTATCAGGCACGCGATATTTCACCAGCACGCAGGTTATGCCCTCGCTGTTCAGCCAATCGCAAACCTCAGTCCCTTCGAGATCGATGGCGAGAATCTTATAGCTGCCTCCCGGAAACACAATCACACCCACGCCCGTGTTTCCGGTCTTTGGCGAATAGACAGTCAGCGTCGGCGATGACACGTTGCCCAGACGGATAACAGGCTTCCCAGCTACCATGCGATCCTTCGTCGTCGTCGTATCGACTTCGGGCGCAGGATTCGGCTGGGCACCGGGCGCACCGTTCGGCCACAACGGAAGTGTGAGGTGGTCGGCAGCAGGTGGCCATGCAGGCTGCTGACCAGACATCGCAACCGGCAGACAAAAAGCACACATCACGAACAACGCGAATTTGCGCATAGTCGGACCCATGAGATCGGATTGAGTTTGCTCACGAAATGAAACGGACAGCATCAATAGATTAGCTTGAGCGAAAACTGGATCTGGCGCGAATTGCCCGCCGTCTTGCTGATCAGACCAAATCCCGAACCCTTAATCGTGTTCGCTGGCAGCCCCATGTCTACGATGTTGAACAGGTTGAAGAACTCCGCTCGAAACTGCAGATCAAACAGCTCGATCCCACTCTTGCGCTGTCCGACTGGGGTGTCCTTGATAAAGGCAAAGTCGTAATCGTAGAAAGCCGGACCGCGAAACGAGTTCCGTCCAACCGAGCCGAAGTAGCCGCTGTTCGGGCCTGTACCTCCCGGCAGGTTGATCGGAATCGAAAAGAACGACGCATTGTCCGCGCCGCGACCGAAGTAGTCCTCGCGTTTTTTGCGCGCTGTCGACAGATCAGGCGTGGCAATCTGGTCTGGCCTATCGACACCATTCGATCCCGCACCCGTCTGCTGCACACCCGAATACACTGTGAATGGCGACCCGCTGGTTATCGTCGAAATCACCAGCATTTCCCATCCCGCCGTGATCTTTTTGCTCACCCGCTCGAGAGAGTCGACGCTGTCCAGATGCAGGTCCTGAGCCGCGCTGAGCGTGAAGGCATTCGTGACATCAAAGTTCGACGGCCCCTTCTCAGGATGGGTGTTGTACGGATCCTGCGGAAACGGTAGAGCCTGCGCTCCGGTGCTTCCCGTTCCTCCAACCACCAGGCTCGTATCGTCGAGCGATTTGCTCCACGTGTAACTTGCCTGCACCCCCGGACCGCCGTGCGGAAATGTACCTGTCAGAGATGTCTGCAGCGCGTTGTAGGTCGAATGCGCCGTGCCCGTAATCACGTTCTCCACGCCGAATCCGCCGATTACGTTGCCCGAACTGTCGAACTGAGTATGAGGCGCAAAGCCCGGACCGGCTCCTGGATAAGCATTCGGAAAGCTCGTGCGTGGCAGATGGGAAGCGGTCGTTCCCACATAGCTGATGTCTGCCGTCAGCTTGCCAAACGCGTGTTCCAGTCCGAGGGTCCACGTATAGAGCCACGCGTTACCGAACGTCGGATCGATCGCACTCAGATTCAGCGGACTGAGCGCTCCGCTTGGCGTCAGGGATGCCACATCTTTCTGATACCGGTCAACATCCATCACGGTGTTTGCCGGGACGTCCTTAGTATCGTGGGCCGGAAAAATCTCCACTCCCGACGGCGTGTAGACATTCGGCAGTTGCGCCGGAGTGATCTGGAACCCATATTGAATGGGCGCACCTTTTGCGGCGGTCAACCGTGGATACACCACAAAAGGTGTCGAGCCGGTAAGGAAGTTGTCCTGCCAGATGTTCGGTGGAATGACCATGAGTCCGCCGCCGGCGTGCGCTTGCAAGGAGTCCGTCACCTTCCAAGTGAGCTGCACACGGGGCATAAAGCCATCGAGATTCGTCTTGTATCCGGGTTGCGGATTGATCGCGAACTCCTGATCGGATCCGTAGTTCAGAAAGCTCGAAGTCCGCTTCGCCCGCTCTGAAATGGGCGTGTAGATCTCCCATCGCAGCCCGTAATCGAGCACCCATCGGTCGGAAATCTTCCACGTATCCTGCGCATACACTGCGCCCATGTTGCGATTGATGGCCGCCGGCCCGATATGCGGTCCATTTGAGAAATACGGCGGAGCGATGGCCCGGGTATAAACAAATGGGCTTCCGGATAGAAAGCTCGAAAGCGTATCCGGCAAAGGATCGCCAGCATTGATGTTGTGCATGCCGCTCTGCGAAGGAATGTCGGTAAGCGCGTATGCCGTCCCCCCGCCGAAATCATATTCGCCGTTCGGGCTCGTCCCGAAAAATGTCGAATCTCGGTTGAGTCTCACTTCTCCTCCTGCCGCAATCGTGTGGCTTCCCTTGTTGATGGCGAAGCTCTGCTGCAACTGGAAGAGATTTCCATAGGCGCTCATCACCGAGCCGCCCGCCGTGTTGAAACCCTCAAACAACGCATCATTGAACTTCACCGCAGGATCCGTGTAGTCCTGCGTGGGAAAAGAAGGAGTGCTCCTCGTTATGCTGAATCCGGTCTGCATCGACAGGTCTGGCGACTGCGTACGTGTAAACGTAAAGGCGACGTTTCGCTGCCGGTCGATGTAGGTAACGCCAAAAAGCGGATCGATCGTCGTCTGGTCAGGGTTGGTCGTGGGGCCGGTGAGGTTGTTGAAATTGAACTGCCCGAAGAACTCGTTCTTGTCGGAAAGTTTATGGTCCAGCCGGATAGAGAACTGATCCGCATCCGTGTTCACCTTCGAATAGGTCGCGTACGTGTGCACCCCGTAGGATCCTGTGGGAAGGTTGGGCAACGGATAACGCGCCAGGATAGCCGCGATGGCCGGATCGACGGGAACCAGGAGTGTATCGCCGGGATACGCAGTCGTGTCGAGCCCCATGCGCTCTTCTGCAGTCGGCATCGGAAGCACCTGTGTCGTTCCGAGTACCTGGCGAAAGCCCTGGTACTCCCCGAAATAGAACGTTTTCTCGCGTCCGTCGTAAATGTGCGGAAGTACAACCGGGCCGCCATTGGTGAATCCAAACTCATTTCGGCGGAACGGCGGAATACGGCCCGGAGTCTCGGGGGTTGCATGATCGAAATAGTTCCGCGCATCGAGCGCCGAGTTGCGCAAAAACTCAAAGAACGAGCCGTGGAACCCGCTGCTCCCCGATCGCGTGATGATGTTGGTAAATCCCGACGCGCCCTGCCCGATCTTCGCGGGCATCCAGCCCGACGACGACTGAATCTCCTGTACTGCATCCACGTTGAAATTCGAGAACGTGGAACCTCCCATCTCCGGATCGCTGATGTCCGCGCCATTCATCGCGAACACCGCCTCCACACCGCGCTGCCCATTGATGGCAAACTGCGCTGTGAAGTTCGTCGCGCCGTTCGCGTCCGTCATCGTGCCCGCTGCCATCAGCAACAACGCGCTGAAATCCCGCTTATTGAGTGGAAGTTCATTTACCTTCTGGCTCGTCAGCTTTTCTTCGCCTTCGGTGTCGGACTGGTCCTGCCCGGTGCTCAGCACCAGTCCCTGATCGGTGATAGTCAACAAGATCGAATGCGTCCCGGCGGTCACATCGATCGGCTGTCCCAATTTCATGGGATGCCCGGTGACGTTCACTCGCAGCTGAAATTGGCCTGGCGCCAATTCGCTGAAGTGGAACCTGCCCAGGTCATCCGTCGTGGCCTGAACTTCGCCTGCGGAACCGCTCAGATGCACGATGGCACCGGCCACAGGCGCTCCAGCGGCATTCTCCAGCGATCCCTGAAGGACAGGAGGGGTTTCCTGCGCTCCCGCCCATACTGCAAACGAAAAAATCGCGCAAAGCAGCGCAGCGCAGAGCGAGAGTAAGATCTCGCTGGCAGATGAGGGGCCCGATGTAATTCTTGGGGGGATACAGTCCTCTTCGTGGGTAGAGAGTTGGCGTCAATCTTGCGATCGCTTCGCGTAAACCGCGAAGGTATCACTCACTTAATACAGTAG
>Ga0335073_10000222_pt1 | contig 71650 bp, 62 predicted proteins | sample Lox_Sample_22_FD_207093 | JGI IMG/M metagenome (GOLD analysis project Ga0335073, IMG submission 207093) | Soil microbial communities from Loxahatchee National Wildlife Refuge, Florida, United States - Lox_Sample_2.2 | ecosystem: Environmental > Terrestrial > Soil > Wetlands | place: USA... | reverse complement strand
TCATTTATGACCCAGAAGCGGTGCTTGCGCTCATTTACACAAGCGGCACAACTGGCCGGCCCAAGGGGGTGATGGTGACTCACGCCAACATTTTGGCTGATGTTCACCACTTTAATTACTGGATGCGCTACGCGGAAGGCGCCGCGTACCTGCATGCGGCACCGCTCTTCCATATTGCTGACTTTCCCGCGATGTTTGCCGCTCCAGCTTTCGGCGCGTCCCAGTTCACGCTTCCAAAGTTCAACCCGCAGAGTTTCTGTGAGGTAGTTGAACGCGAGCGCGTGAGCCACACCGTTTTGGTCCCGACGATGATCAATTTACTGACACAGTTTTCGGAAGTTAAGAAGTACGACTTGAGCAGCCTCCAGGTTATCGCTTACGGCGGTTCTCCCATGGCGCCCGAACTCATCCGTCAAACGAGAAATCTCTTGCCGGCTGTCAAACTCGTTCAGGTGTATGGTTTGAGCGAAACCGGCTTTCTCGCCGGTCTTCAAAATCAAGAGCACACCGAAAGTCGCCTCACTTCATGTGGACGACCTTGTCCCGGAATCGATCTCCAGGTCACTGACGAATCAGGGAATCAAGTCGAATTCGGCAAGCCGGGTGAATTGGTCGCTCGCGGCGCCAACATCATGCGAGGGTACTGGAATAATCCAAGCGAGACTGCGCTTGCGTTTCGCGATGGCTCTTTTCGTAGCGGTGACATCGGCTACCAGGATTCCGAGGGGTATTTCTACATTCTCGATCGCGCGAAAGACATGATTGTCACTGGAGGCGAAAATGTTTATTCCGGTGAAGTCGAAGCCGTGATTTACGCGCATCCGGCGATTCGCGAAGCTGCAGTTTTCGGAATACCCGATCCCCAGTGGGGTGAACTCGTAATGGCCCGCGTGGTGTTGAAGCCCGGAAGCACTCTCACTGCGGATGACCTGATCGCCTTCTGCCGAAAAAGCCTCGCAAGCTACAAGATTCCGCGGCGCGTCGAGTTTTCGGACATAGAGTTACCGAAAAGCGGCTCCGGCAAGATACTAAAGAAACTGCTGCGTGAGCGCTTCTGGGCTCACCAGAAACGAGCTGTAAGTTGACATAAGCAGTGAAGCTCCATTCAACTAAGTAGCTGCGCGATGCCTCCAACCAGCTAAAACGCCTGCTCACGAGACAGGCACGCGACTTGGGCCGCGGGCTTTCGAACCCACGACCTGCGATGTAAAGAACGACTGAGCTTCGCACGGGTTGAATTGCGTAAGAGTGCGCAACATCGAAAGGAAAGGTCCTCCTTTCAGGGTTCGACGACCACCTTTGCAATGCGATGCAGAAGTTCCAACTGTTGAGCACTACACTTATTGAGCAAGGAATCTATTCGCTTCCTGAGATCTCGCGGATCCTCTTCTCTTTCAAGTGAGAGAAGCGCGCTCGGCGGTACGCCCAAAGCTCTCGCCATTGCCACAATTGTGTCCAAGCTTGGAACCTTGTTCGAGCGCTCAACATCACCCCAAAAGTTTCCTGTGATATTCCCTCTTTCTGCAGCCTTCTCAAGGCTGAGCCTCGCTGCTTTCCGAAGTTTGCGAACTCGTTGCGCAAATAGATGTCTGTGTTTCACACCGGCTCACCTCGGCAGACCATAGCTGGGAGGGGCGGCACTTAACACCATCAATAGAGTTACTTTATATTAGAATTACACTCTATAGAGTTTAACTATGTAAATCGAGCCTGTCTGTGCTCGGATTCATGGCGACTATCTTCTCTAATACGTTTGGAAGAACCGAGGCGCGAAGAGTTCCAAGATGCGCTAAGAACAATTATCCGACCTATAGCTGCGGATGAGCTTCGAAATTTGGAGCACAAGTTCTAGCTGGCCAGTAGTGAACAGATCGAGGATCTGACTCAGATCTTTGCGATGCTCGCTGCCTGAATCCTCGTCCTTGAACTCTAGAAGCAGGGGTGGGGCAACGCCCACTCCTCTAGCGAAGCCAAAAATAGAATCGAGGCAGGGCTCCTGCTCTTTTCGCTCCACGGATCCCCAAAAGTTCGGAGACAGTCCGCCTCGTTCACTCGCTTGTTCGATGGTAAGGTCTGCGCTGATCCGAAGCGCCCGGAGACGCGCGGCAAACAGCTCGCGATAATTGACGTCAACCATCGCCCTGAACGATAGCGGTTGATAGATGCTAGTACCACACGCGATGGCGTGTATTCCTCTTGAAAAATACACTCCATAGAGTTATATAAGTGACATTCTAACCACTAAAGAGTTGAACGAAGTCGGTATAAGGCTGGCCCACGCAACGTGCAGCTCGACCCTATGCTGCACCAAGGACAGCGCGCATGTCCCAAATACCTACCCGTGAGTGTGAATGTTCGTGATCTCGTCAACCACTGATCGCCGTCCTTCGCTCAAGCCAACGAGCGAGTCTAGGGAATTGTCTCGGAGTGGCCTTAGTCGGCTTTCTGACGAGATCTTGATTGGTCGAGTGGTTGAGGGCAATCCAGACGCCCTTGGATACTTGTTTGAGCGATACGTGCGGATCATTCGGAGCATAGCTTCGCGCATCCTCAAGAATGCAGCAGAGGCAGAGGATCTAGTTCAGGACTTATTCGTGTTCGTCCAACAGAAATGTTCGGTCTTCGACAGTTCAAAAGGCTCCCCAGGTTCTTGGATCGTTCAAATGGCCTTCCAGAGGGCGATTGACCGGCGCCGGCGCTTGGCGGCCCGCCACTTCTACAACCTCGAAGATCTGGAAGGCAATGCTCGAAACGCGGTCGGAAATGCGACCACAGAGGACGATTATTCCCCCGAGGCGGTCTTTGGCCGTAATGGTTTGGAGAAGGTATTAGCTGCTTTGTCCGAGGATCAGCGTGAAACCTTGCGGCTCTTTTTCTTCGAAGGCTATACGCTTTCCGAGGTCAGTGTGAAGCTCGGCCAGTCCTTGGGAAACGTAAGGAACCACTATTACCGGGCGCTCAACAAGTTGCGGAAGCAGATGTTTGGGCGTAAGGTTCCGGGCAGTTGAACCCTATGCAGGGAAACGGCCACCATCGGGACGGGAAACGGTCGGACGCACGACCGCATGAAGAGTTTTTGGAACTCTGTGCTATTTCTACGACGGGCGAGCTGTCGGAGGAAGAGCAAAGGAAATTGCGGGCTCATCTCGTCTCGTGCCCTGGCTGCCGCCAAGCTTTGAGCGAGTTCGAGGCGGTTTGCGAAACTGGTGTTCCCTTGCTGTCCTCTGAGTTTCTCAAGGCCAGTTCGACGGAATCAAAGGCCGTCTCTGCGGAAACTGTGGAGAGGAACGAGACAGGGTTCCAGGCAGATGCCAAGGACTTGAACCTCGCGCACCGAAACGGAGATCGCGGTACACACGTCAATTGGAAGTATGTCTGGGTACCTTTTGCAGCGGCCGTTGTGCTGACTGCCGTGCTCGGCATCTATTCCTATCAGGCTGGCAAGAGCCGTGGCATCGAAGTAGCGCAAACAATGCGCCGCGAGGTGGACGCGCCCGTAGCAGAAGAAAAAACTGACGCAAAAATTGATCTCCTGGAGCAGAAGCTGAGCGATGCGGGCCACGACCGGGAAGTCCTGAAAACGCAACTCGCGGAGAGGGATCAGACCGTTCGGGAATTGCGTCATGAGATCGAAGAACAATCTGCAGCTCTGATGGAAGTTAAGGGTGCCCAGGCTGATCTCGCGAAATCTCTTGAGGCTGCGCGGATGCAAAACGAACAGGGGACTCAGGAGATGTCGGGCCTTCAACAGAAACTCGGCACGAGCGAGGCTTCTCTCAAGACAGCCCAAGAGCAGCTCGATTCCGCCGAACGCGCCCGCGAAGCGGAGAAGTTGCGCACTGCTAGCTTAACGGATCAGATCAAGGATCTCTACGGACAGTTGAAAGAAACGGAGCAGACACTCAACCGCCAGCAAGACCTGCTGGCTGATGATCGCGATATCCGTGAGTTGATGGGCGCAAGAGACCTTTATATAGCTGAGGTGTATGACGTGGACCGAGACGGGGCGACTCGAAAGCCCTACGGCCGGATCTTCTACACGAAAGGAAAATCGTTGCGTTTCTACGCCTACGATCTTGACCAGCAGCCTGGAAGCAAAGACACGAACACGTTTCAGGCCTGGGGGCAGAGCGGCCCCGACCGCGCACAGGCACTCAATCTTGGAATCTTCTATTTAGACAACGCCGCAAAGAAGCGTTGGGTTGTCAAATTCGATGATCCGCATGCCCTCGAACAAATCAACGCGGTATTCGTGACAGTCGAGCCTCGTGGCGGGAGTCGCAAGCCGGATGGCAAGCCCTTGCTGTTCGCTTCACTGAGAATTGAACCGAATCATCCGTAGTTCCCATTGGGGAAGTGTTGCAGAGATTTTAGGCGGGGAATTGTCTCCGCACGCCCGTATGGGAACTTCGCCTGAGATATTTGAGATTCCAGATGATACAAACAGCGAACTCTCCTGCGTAAGTTGAGAGGGCCTCTCTTAAATCTTCGGTCCCAGGAGAGCCGGCGTGCGAGCGAATTACATCCTGCTTCTATTCTGTTTGAGCCTGCTTCTCGCGGCATATGCTGACGGACAGTCTCCAAATGGAACAATCAGCGGCCTTGTTGTCGATCCTTCGGGCGCGGCAATCGCGGGCGCGGATATCTTGATCGCGAACGACGCGACAGGGGTCCAATCTTCCGGAAAGACAAACGGAGATGGTATCTACGTACTGCCAAACCTGCCGCCGGGAAGATATCGTCTTCAAGTGTCAAAGATCGGATTCAAAACACTCATCAAACCTGACATTACGCTAAATGTACAGGACGCTCTGGCGATCAACTTTACTCTGCCCATAGGCGCCGCGTCGGAGACCGTGACGGTGACCGCTGGTGCCCCGCTTGTGAACACCCAATCGGCAGCCGTGAGCACGGTGATCGATCGACAATTTGTGGAGAATCTACCGCTGAACGGCCGCAGCTTCAACACACTTCTGCAACTGACACCCGGGGTTGTCATCGCCCCCTCCAACAACCTTGGAGGAAATCCCGGGCAATTCAGCATCTCGGGGCAGAGAACGGACGCAAACAATTTCACGATAGATGGAGTCTCTGCGAATTTTGGGGTGTCACTGGCCCTCAACGGTACAGTAGGAGCAGCGGGCACGGGTTCGGCGCAGGCCTTTAGTGTTTTAGGGGGCACCAGTAGCCTAGTTTCCGTGGATGCTTTGCAGGAATTCAGAATCGAGACTTCGTCGTTCGCGCCGGAGATTGGTAGGCAACCGGGAGGGCAAGTCATTCTAAGTACGCGGTCAGGAGAGAACGAATTCCACGGAGGCATCTTCGACTACTTTCGCAATACAGCGATGGATGCAAACGACTGGTTTGCAAACCGTGCCGGCACACCCAGAGCCCCCGAGCACCACAACGATTTCGGTGGTTTCCTTGGCGGACCGATCCATAAGGACCGAACATTCTTTTTCATTTCTTACGAGGGTGCGCGATTGGACCTTCCCGCAACGCAGTCCCTTCAAGAGCCATACACTGCCGGACCTTGCGCTCCCCCTGGCAGCATTGCACCTTTCCTAGCCGCATATCCGAAACCAAACGGCCCCATTTCGACGACAACCTGTACGGGAGCATTTACCGGGACATACTCCAACCATGCAACTCTCGATGCAGGCAGCGTCCGGATCGACCACACTTTTAACGATCACATGTCCGTATTCGGCAGGTTCAACGACGCCCCATCGCAGTTGCGCACCCGAACGCTGAGTCTCAGCACCGTCGATACCAGCAATGTCGGCACCATGACAGTAACCGTCGGCGCCAACATGGCCTTTTCGCCGAGAATTTCGAATACGATCCGTTGGAACTATTCGCGCCAAACGGCCAACACGGTCGAAGCTCTCGATTCGTTCGGAGGTGCGGTTCCGCTCACGCCTTCCTTGCTTCTAGGCTCCCTCCCGATTGTGAGCACTCATGGAGAGTTCTATACATTCGACACGAACAATCTGGAGATGGGTCCCCTGGAGAGGAGCCGCGCCTCGCAGTTGAACCTCGTCGACAACTTAAGCGTTCTGACAGGACGTCACGAGCTGAAGTTCGGTGGCGACTACCGGGCTCTATTCACAATCACGAACCCGGCGGCAAACTACCTGTCGTACGGGGCAGATTCAGTTCTGGATTTTACTTCGTCGCAACAGGCGGGCTTGTTTGCGAGCACAAGTGCACGGTCTCGCTTTCTGACGCAATCCCTCTCCATCTTTGCACAGGACAGTTGGAAATTGACTTCCAGGCTGATGCTTACGTACGGAGTGAGATGGGAATTGGACCCGGCGCCATCGCCGCTTGGCACGACGCAGTTTGCCTCGTGGGAGAATGTGAATTCTCCTTCGGAGATCAGCCTCGCGCCTCAGGGGACTTCCTTGTGGAAGACAACGTACGGGAACTTTGCCCCGCGGGTCGGCATCGCCTACAGCTTGACGCAGAAGAGAGACTTTGTCGTCAGGGCGGGTTGGGGCATTTTTTACGACCTAGGCGTCGGCTCGTCAGCAAATGCAGCGGTAGCATTTCCAAATGATGCGTCACTTTTTACGGGGACTGTCACGCTGCCGGTGACAAATGTCACTCCGTATCTGCCGACGCTGTCTCTAGAACCACCTTACGCCGGAGTCATTTATGCCTTTTCTCCAAACTTGGAGCTTCCACGCTCCTATCAGTGGAATGTGGCCGTAGAGAAGTCTTTCGGAGGGAGTCAGGTCGCCTCGGCAACATATGTCGGGCAGTCGGGTCAAGACCTGCTGAGAAACGAGGGTTTGATAGCGCCCAACTCCAACTTCCTTCCGGGAACGTCCTTCTACCTCACTCTCAATAACGCAAGTTCGAATTATAACGCATTGCAGTTGCAATACCGGAAACCACTGGCATCTCATCTGCAAGCACTCGTGAATTACACATGGTCCCATTCCCTCGATGATGCGTCGGACGATACAGTTTCGGCGATCTCAAATACTGTGATTTCAAACAGAAATGATTGGGGATCTTCGAGCTTCGATGTAAGGCAAAGCATGTCGGCAGCTCTGACGTATAACGTACCTTCGGTTGCTCGAACCGGCTTTCTTTCGATACTGACCAGAGGCTGGTCTGTCGACTCCGTGGTTGTTGCCCGGAGCGGATTTCCATTCAACGGCCTTTTACTCACTCTGGGATCGATACAAGGAGTCTATCCCAGACCCGATTTGGTCCCAGGGCAACCGTTTTGGCTGTCGACTCCTGGCGCGCCTGGGGGAAAGGTTTTAAATCCGGGGGCATTCCAAGCTCCGCCGACGCTGCAGCAGGGTAGCGAGGGCCGAAACGATATTCCGGGATTTGGGCTTACGCAGGTCGATCTTTCCGTCAGTCGGAAGTTCTCCCTTACGGAGCGAGTCGGTCTCCAGTTTCGCGCCGATGCGTTCAATCTATTCAATCATCCGAACTTTGCCAATCCGCCTGCCTACGTCGGTGTGGGTGCCACCTACCTTGAGTCGCAGCACATGCTGAACCAGGCTCTGGGCGGATTGAACCCGCTGTTTCAGGAGGGCGGTCCGCGTTCTCTTCAGTTGTCCTTGCGGCTGACTTTTTGATCGCTGGCGTTGGGCAGCCCACCAGCGTCTTCAAGCTTGATCTCGATGTCCCACGTTGACCGATTTCCGAGAAACCTCGATTCAACGCGGCGTGTGTGGGCCGCCGCGAATTCGCCGTGGTCGACGAACAGCATTGAAGGATCGGACGAGGTACGCGGATGATTTCATCAGGGCGGAAATGGCTTCGCTCCGTCTTACCCATTGGGCTGTTTCTTTCCGCTCCGATGGCGCCGCGCCAGAGGCCCGTCCCGGTCCAGACAATGCTGGACGTAAGAATCATTGAAGAATCCCCGATAACCTTCTCGCACAATGGTAGGTGGGTCGCCTACGTGATGAGGAACAGCCTTCCGAAAGCTTCCTCCTACCCGTGGAACTTTGATGGGCTGTATATGTGCACAGGTTTGTATCCCGATTCATTGAATACGGACATCGGAGTTTCGAATGTCTTGACCGGAGAAACAGTAAGAGTGGGGGGTGGCATAGGAAATAACTGGCTGCCATCGTGGTCACCCGACGGGCGGCATCTAGCGTTTCTATCCGATCGGGACGGGAGTGGGCAGGCGAAGCTGTGGATTTGGGATGTCGAGACGAAAGATCTGCGAAAACTCTCCGATATCGACGTCCGGGCGAATCAGATCGAGTGGGCGGGGCGCGGCGACAGGATATACACCACGGTGTGGAACGGCACTGCATCGCCAGAAAACTTAGCCTCCTGTCGAGGGGCTAAACCTTCCGGGAACAATCCGCCCGCAGGCACGCCGGAGTCTCCAAGCGTCGTCGTCTATCAGTGGCCTGATCGGAAATCGAGTGAGCAAGGAAAGCCTAGCGGCGATCCGTGGAGCTTGGGAACCAAGCTACGGGATTTGGCAGAATTCGACATGCGCACTGGACGGATGCGTCGTTTGACGCACGGATATCGGATTTCAATCTTTCGAGTTTCTCCTGACGGGTCACGGATTGTGTTCACAGTGCCGACGCGATTTGAGAGACCCGGGTCGCAACAGATTCTGTTTGACCTCGTGGATTTAGAACTCGAATCCGCGGAAATTCGCAAGTTGGCCTCGAGCGTCCGGCTGGATCTTTCGGGGCGGACGTTCTCGTGGTCACCGGACAGCGAGAGTCTTGTATTCCAGGAGGGCGGTCCACTGGACACAACCGGGGATTGTTTCACAGTGGGTCTTAATGGAAGAGTCATTCGCAACCTTACATCCTTGCCTCCGCAGGAAGGCTATTCGACGGAGTTTCCGCCGCTCTGGGATGTGCGAAGAGAGCAAGTCTATTTCCTCCGCAACCAGTCCGTTTGGAGAGCCTCAATTCAAGGGGGCAGCGCTTCGGAATTGGCGAAAATACCCGACCGCCGAATCGTTGAGCTCTTACATGGAAGTGACGGGCTGAAAGGACCGCTCGGAGCTGCGCGGTCCTTAATCGTCTTGACGGAAGATCCTGCAGGGGGGCAAAGCGGCTATTATTCGATCGACCTGGAGACGGGAAAAAGCCGAAAGCTTCTGGAAAGAGGGGAGCACTATGAAGGAGCATCTCTCGAAAGCGCACCGGATGGATCTGCAGGAGAAGATCGCGTTGTCTATCTATCGCAAAGCGCCGAGCAGCCGCCAGATCTGTGGACCTCTGATGCGCTATTTCACCAAACCAGGAGGCTGACACACGTCAACCCGGAACTGGACCGGTACCAAATGGGTTCTGCCAAGTTGATTCACTGGAACAGTCTTGATGGTGAGCGTTTGTCGGGGGCCTTGCTGCTGCCCCCAAACTACGACAGAGAAAAGAAACTGCCATTGATTGTCTTAGTCTACGGAGGTGCCTTGGAGTCAACGGATCGAGACGTATTTGGCCTCCTGGGTCTCGGCGGACCCTACAACATGCAGTTATTCGCTACACGGGGTTTTGCGGTCCTCGCCCCGGACGCTCCGTTACGACTTGGGACGCCCATGCTCGACTTGGCGAAAACGATTCTGCCCGGCGTGGACAAAACCGTTGCAATGGGAGTCGCCGACGCAAATCGCATTGGGGTAATGGGGCACAGTTACGGAGGATATAGCGTATTAGGGCTAATAGTGCAATCGGATCGATTCAAAGCCGCCATGATGAGCGACGGTTTCGGCGATCTTGTCAGCGCTTATGGTCAGATGGACGCTCAAGGGTCCTCCTTTCAGACGGCGATCACGGAGAGGGGGCAAGGACTGATGGGTGGTACGCCTTGGGAATTTCGGGATAGGTACATCGAAAATTCTCCGATCTTTTATCTCGACCGCGTCAAGATTCCTCTCATGATCGTTCATGGCGGCGCCGATGCTGTTGTAGCTCCATTTCTGGGAGACCAAGTATTCGTCGCGTGCCGTCGTCTGGGCGTCGACGTCGTATACGCGAAATACCTGAGGGAGGGCCACTATCCGGGGATGTGGAGCCGCCAAGATCAAACGGATTTGGCCTCGCGCATGATCGCCTGGTTTGGTGAGTTTCTCAATAAATAGTGCGGAGACCCTCACTTTGGGGGGTAGTGAGAACTCGATAGAGCGTCGTGCTGTCCGGGACGCGGGATTTTTGGTGGGCAACCGGTGACGCAATGTCCCCTGGAGATAGGAAACAATCGATTGCCATAGCATCCAGCAGCTGAGAAAAATATAACATCTGGTTGGTATTAATTGGCGACCGGAGCGCCGGAGGGGTCCGGCGCTCCGGCGACTTGCTATTCGTCGGCCTCGTAGGCTGGAACCGTGCGTTGTGGCTCCATGCTGTTCAATTCAGTTTTTGTGATGTCAGCCTTGGTACCGCCCTGAATGGACGACAGAGCAAACACGGCGCAACTGATTTCCGGTTTCTCGTATTTCATTGAAGTTCACCTCCTTCCTTTTAGGGCTCTTACTTCCACAGCCAGCTAGCTGAACTCATTGTTCGAGAGGAAACCTCGAATTGCTCTCGTGCCGTCGTTGAAACCGGCTCTTGCAGATCGCCGGCCCGCGGTCGAGCGAAGATTCCCTCGGTCAGGGAGCTTCTCAACCACGTTTCGATCCCGATCGTGCGGCAGACGGCCACTACGTTAAGCTGTCTACCGTGGCGTCCTTCTTGTAGAGCCTCAATGAATTCCTTCGCGCGAGTGATTCCAAATGAAACGGTCACCATGCCTTGATTCATTTTGATCAGCTCGGGCCATGTTGTGGCGATCGCCCTCAAGGAGGAGCGGGAGACGAACGACTTTTGTCTTCTGTGTAGGAGATCGTTTGGAACCATTCCATCCAATGCCCTACGCATTAAGGAACGACGTTGTCCCGGGCGGATAACTTGGCCGCGCGGAATTGCGTACACAAATTCCAAGAGCGTTCGGTCAAAAAAGGGATAGCGTTTCTCGTATGCCGGCTTCGACGGCGTTGCCGAACAACCAATCTGCCTACGAAGTGCGTTCAGGCTGGTGAGGTTCTCTTGAAAACTCGGCAGCGATGCGAACAGTTTTATGCGAGCTGGATAGCCTGCGAGAGCCGATTGATGGCGGCTGATGAAAACCTGGTCCAGCCAACTCGCTGGTCGCACCTGTGGAGGCAAGCGCGAGACATCGACTGGGAGAAATTCTTGCAGGGCTTCGAACAGCAGATGGAACCAAGGCCTTCGTAAGGCTTTGGCCCAAGCATTCAACTGTCGTGCGAGACTGCCGAATCGTCCGCTCGCCGTAAGATCTAGTAATTCCGCAAAAGGTGTTGGCACACCTCCCATGACCTCATCCCCGCCGACACCGGACAGAACGACTCGGTTCGCTTGCAATTCGATACAGTCCGCGAATTGCCGACCGATCTCGTTCGACTGTGTGTCTACGCCCGCCGGTGTCGAAGCAAAGGCCCGGTTCTTCAGTTCCAGACTGAACGACCTTGTTGTGCCGATGTGGATATGGCATCCCGTGCGTCCGCGCTTCTCCTCAACCTTCGTGAAGTAAGGCTTCTCGTTCCAGTTGGGCTCGGAGTCGTCGTAGTAGGAAACGGTATCGAGGCGCGGCGTTTCGCCCCGCCCTTCGGCAAGGATTGTGTCGGCCATACAGACGATCGAAGACGAATCCATTCCTCCGCTCAGCTCGGCAAGGATCGGCGAATTCGAACGGAGCCTCCGCCGCACGGATTCCCGGAATGCGATGCGAAAATGTTCTTCATACTCCGCATCGTTTTCGTAGCGGACTTTCTTTCCTGGATCAAAATCCCAATACTTCGTGACGACTTTTCTTGCAGGTTTGAGGCAGACAAAGCAGGATGGCGGGACGGAGGAGATTCCGACGTAAGGCGTGAGATGTGTCGCCGGAAACTGGCCAAGCCAACCTGCGATGTACTCCTCTTCGAGTGTGAATGTTCTTCCGGCAAGCAGCACGAGCGGATCGAGAATTGTGCTCCAGGAAATCATGCCCTCGTCAGCCGCATAGTAGAGATGCCGCGTTCCGATGAAATCCTTCGCCAATATGAGTGACCGCTCGCGCGGATTCCAGATCGCCAGAGCCCAATCACCAATCAGCCTCGCAAAGCAGTCCGTGCCCCATCGCCCATAGGCTGCCGCAACAATCGCCGCATCGGTCGAATCGATTGAAAGCCGGTCCCGGAGGGAAGAAATGAGATCTTCACGATTGTCGAGCCGTCCGTCCCAGGTGAGGACTTCACCGGATGGCAGAAGAACGGGCTGGGTCTCCCGACGGGATTCCTTCGTCGTGTGGAAGGGGCGATAGAGGATAGCGACGCTATCCTCGATATATGTGCCCTCCCCGTCAGGCCCGTAGGGAGCGAGCATTCCTCGTACCTTCCAGAGGTAGGCCGGGTCGACAGGCCTTCCGTCCAAATTCCATCTTCCAAATTGGACGCTCACTGATTCTCTCCTCCGTCTTTGTCGGTGGGATCCCTGTCAGCACCGGTCGAGCACGCCATACATCTCGCGCATATAAGGTTTGTCGTTGACCACTTGTCCGTCCACTTCCACCCAGGCGTGCGCTCGAAACGGAATCTGCTGTGCTCCGATCACCATTTGTGCTGCCACACCGTAACGGCGCAACAGGCAGACGGTGGCTGCCGATCGTTGCAGGCAGAGCACCTGTTTCCAGTACCAGATCGACACCGAATCCACGGCGGTGCATATCTCCTCGGCAGTCTTTGAATGCGGTCCACTGCTACGAACCGGATGCCTGCGAACCTTCCCGTAGAGCGCATCAAAATTCCCTCGCATGAGAAGGAGATCGAAATACACCAGCGCAAGAAACGCTCTCAGGAAGAGCATGACAACCCTCCTTCGGCGCATGTCGGCAATCCCAGCTGGTCACACAGGAAAGCCATCCTGTCGGTAAGGGCTTCAATCCGCTCGGTGAGGGGAAGCACGGGCGAGTGTCCGCGGAACCGGCTGTAGTCGAGAAAAACCCGATGACCGGACGCGTTCGCCACCTGAAGACGCGCCGTCATCTTTCGCGCGTGAAGCGGATTGCAGTTCTGGTCGGCATCGCCCGAGACGATCATCGTCGCCGGATACTCAACTCCATCCCGGATCCGGTGATAGGGTGAGTATTGGAGAAGCGCGGAAAAATCCTCGGGATCTTCCGCCGTTCCAAACTCCTCTTTCCAGACACGCGCACCGTCAAAAAGGTGATACCGCAGCATGTCGAGCATCGGAACCATTAGTAATACCGCCCGAAATAGGTCCGGTCTCTGCGTCATGGCAGCGCCCACGAGCAACCCCGAATTCGACCCACCGAAAATCGCCAGCGTATCGGCGGCGGTTCTTCCCGTCTCGATGAGCCATTCGGCGGCCGATAGAAAATCGTCATAGGCTGTCTGGCGATTCCGTCGCCGCGCAGCTTCGTGCCACGCAGTGCCCAATTCTGATCCGCCACGGATGTTCGGCAACGCGAACAGACACCCTTTCTCGATCAGAAAAGCGACAAGGACGCTGAACTGCGGCGTCATGGGAATGCCATACCCGCCGTAGGAAGTCATGATCGTGGGGTGGGGGCCTTCGGCGAGGACGTCGTGTCTACCGACCAAGTACATTGGGATGCTTGTGCCGTCCTTCGATGGAAAATGGACTCGCGTGTGCGAAAAACTTGCTGAGTCGAAGGGAATTCGTCTTGCCGACCAGATGTCTTGTTCTCCTGTGGCTGGACGGAACCGCGCAATGGTAATCGGCTGCGTGAACGACTCCGTTTCGAAGAACACCTCGCCGTCTTCCATGGAACCGCCGGCGACGCGGACCGTTCTATCGCTGGAACAATCGACACGCCCGGCAGGTTTTCCATCGAGGTCAAAAATTCGGATTTCCGTTGATTCTCTTTGGAGGTAGGAGACCAGAATGCGGTCGCCTGCGATCAGCCATTGTTGGATCCGCGCTTCCGATTCCGGAATCACTTCGAACCACTCGCGCGGTCCGTTTGTCGTAGTCCGGAGCTCTACGATCCGCAGGTTCGGTGCGTCTCGATCCGTAATGGCAAAGAGTCTTTCTCCGGCCAGCACAGGGCCAAAGCGGAAATCGGCGTTGGCCAAGATCTGCTCGCGTCCTGTTTTCCCATCGAGCGATTCGAGACGGAAATCGATGTGGGTCTTGTCTTCGAAACGGTAGGTAAGGAAACCCACTCGGCTTCTATTGGCGATCAAGCAGAGCCGGGTTTGGAGACCATCGCCTGGCGAGTAAACTTCCTCGTCCTCGAGAAAATCGGTCCCCAGAGCGTGCCGGTATGCGACGTGGCGCAATGGCCTGTTTGAATCGAGAGCCTCGTGGACATAAAGGAAGCTCTTTCCCTCGGGCATGAAAGCAAATCCCCGCAGATAGCCGCGCGGAAGAATATCGGAAAGGGTTCTTCGGCTTTCAACGTCCAAAAGGGCAAAAGTTCCTGTGCGTTCGCCGCCTTCTTTGATCTCGTAGAGCAGAAGCCTTCCATCGGGAGAAACGCGGAGAGGTCTGACGGCCGTATGGATTCCTTCCCCGCGCTCGGCGGGATCGACCAGCAACTGGTCCTTGCCGTCAGGGCCTTCGCGCATGTAGATGCAGGGCTGTTCCCGGTCCGGGAGCCGTTTGCGAAAGAAGTATCGGTTGCCGGATCTCTGGAGGGAGTCGTAAGTTTCGATGGCAAGGAATTCGCGGATTCGCTTTCGAATCTCGTCGCGTCCGGGAATGTTGTCGAGATAGGTGCGCGCATAGCACGTCTGCTCTTCGATCCATGTGCGTGTCTCGGGAGAGTTCTGATCCTCAAGCCAGCGATAGGGATCCGTGATCGGGACACCGTGCAGAGTCTCGGTCACGGGCTCAATGGGGGACAAGGGAGGGGCAAAGGTCAACCGAGACATAGTTCGCTCCCTTGCTCGACACGGACGACCTCACGATACATGCGCCGGGTCAGGCTCCTGAAATACCCCGCGAGTTTGCGATCTCCTGCGATATCGGTCGAACGCCACGACTGGCTCGCTACGGCGTAGACGAAAACGGCGAGAAGAGGCGAGACCATCAAGGCCCGTTGCATCTCCTCGGTCCTGCAGACGGCCTTCCAGGGCCCCAGGTAGGCGGCTGCGAGACGCTCGCCGGCGGACGGTTCTTTAAATTCGCAGCTGCGCAAGTGTTCCCGCAGGTATTCGAACGTTACAGTGGGATTTGTGACAGCGGCCTCAGCCCAGTCGAGAAACACGCAGGAGTCTTGAGACACGAGAATGTTGCCGGGGTTGAAGTCGATGTGGCCGAGGGTGTCCGGAATGTCGAGGCTCTGCAGCAACTCGCAGGATTCTTTTATCCGTTCGCCAAGAGTTCCAAGTTCGGATTCGGTAAGCGGCGCGGGGGACGGCTTTTCCTGTGCAGCCATGAGTTCACTCATGCGGGAAAGGAATGGATGAATTTCGCCTGTAAGGTTGCAACTCCGCAGATCCTTTGCCCCGGCTTCCACCAGGGCCTTGGTCTTTCCGACCGAAGCGATTTGAAGCTCCGCAAGTGTTTCCGCAGCTCGGGTCCAAGAGCTTAGATCCCTGGTTTCATCGAGAGGCGCTCCTGGTGCCTCAAGAGAAAGCCAGCCATTCCACTCCTTGTGGACTGCAACGATCTCGGGCACGAATTGTGGAAACGACCGGGCAAGCGCCGTGGCGATCGAGAGTTCATGAGTGTTTGGTTTTCCGGTAGCCTTGAACCAAAGAGCCCGGTCATTTGTTTCCAGGCGAACGAGGCTGAACGTAGGGCTTGCATTCAACTGCTGAAAGCCGCCCGTTAGCCGAAAGCCCAGCGAGGTCGCCTGCGTTTGAGCCCAGAGGAAGAGTTCGCGCAGCCAACCCGGCCTCGCGAAGTGTCCGGCATTCTCACTTTGTGCGTAGGTGTCCATTTCAGTGAGCAATTCCGCGATGGCGCTCGCGTCCCTGCCCTCGCAGCAGCGGGCGGCTACTGCTCGCGGCATCCAGTGAGCTCCCTGTGGGGCTCTGCCATTGCTCTCGACGGCTTCGAGGACCGTGCAGCCTGTACATTGATTCTGCTCGTTGTCTTGAAGTCTCAGTGGAATCAGGCAGTAGGACGTAAGGCCCCACTCCTTTCGGACTCCAGTGGTCAGTTGCTCTGCGTGTCGGCGATGAGGTTGAACTTCGACCTGTGGGAGAGCCCATCCAGCGCTTTGCGGAAGAAGGAGGACTTCGGAAGCATTCCGGCGCGTGATGATTGCCCGGCATTTGTAGACGGTCTCAGCGGTCGAATCCATAATGGTCTCGTCGTTTCCTGTCTTCGTTCAACGGGCCTTGGCCCCGACTGCCTCCAGGATGTACTGTGCGCGCATGTTTTCGATGAATTCGACCACATCGTTGCGGGCGAGCTTGAGATCCACCGCGTAGCTCGCGCTGATTTCCTCGGCAATGCGCGGTTCGTCGTAGCCGCGCTCGATTAATTGCAAGATCTTCGCTCCGGTCAGGTTCAGGCTGAACATCCGCCCGCGCTTGACGTCGAGCAAAACTTCGCCATCAGGCGTCTCGGTTCGCCGGATGGATTCGGAGATGTGGAAGTTCGCCATAGGGCACCTGGTACGGTCTGCCCGGACCGCGTGAGTCGATGAGGACTGTGGCATCTGTTCGCGGGAGATTCCAGGATGACTGCAATCCGTTCGCGGAGAGTTACAGCCCTTGGAAACCTGCTCAGAAGGATGGATATAGGAACCGTTCACGGGAAAGCTCGCCGGTCCGGCGTTCGGAATGCGGACATGGGATCTCGTGGGCGAGATCGATTGTTCACGGATCAGGAGTGATTCTCACTTATTCCCGCTGGTACAAACATCCCTCGTCAGATCAGAGGCCAAACTAAGTGTTCCTGGAAATAACTGGCGGAATTATATAATGCGATGATTAGCGAAAATATTAGGGGATGTGATTGCGCATCACGCAAAGGGAGGCGCACAGGAAGGCGCCCAGAAGAAGAACACCTCTATTGCTTCTCTTTTATGGTCTTTTGTTTCCGTGCGACCGTGGGGTTGACGCAGCTCCAACTCGCCGCGTCGGAGGTATCGCCTTTGCCGTTCCACCTCGCCTGCTGGGGGAATGGGCAGATCGGCCGGGTCATCTCCACTCCGTTTGCCGGCTTGTCATCTTTATACTTGGTGGCGATGATCTCTTCTGGCGCGGTTCCATTTTCAACCCAGTCTTCGAGCGCTACAAAAATGTTGTGCTGCGGGTCTTTCGCCGGCGCGAAATCAAGATAATTTCCAAACGCGTTCGGCCCCGGTCCGGACCCGCAATGCATCATTCCCGGTACCATGAAGAGGCGATAAAATCTCTGTGTCTTCTCGACGCCGCCCATCTTCGCCGAAACACTCTGAAAATATTCGACGGAGTGCAGTGGCGGAGGCGAACCGTCGTTCCATCCATGGTACTGGATAAGCTTTCCTCTGTGGTCGCGAAAGGCATTCAAATCAGGATTCGACGCATTCAGGATCGCGCCGACCTTTTCCTCGGTCATCGCAATGTCTTGGTCGAAATTTAGCTGTGAAAATTTCCAGGCTGCGTTGTCGAATACAAACGCTCCATAGAAGGAGCTTGAAAATATTGCGTCCAGACTCATCCCCGAGCCTGCGCCAAACACGTAGCTCGCAAACGAAATTCCCGGCAGGCCCGGTTCCGCTTCGGCACCCGGCTCATATCCTGCCGAGATTTTCTTCCCTGTTGCCGGATTCACAGGGCCGCCATAGATTTTCTCGAACGCATTCACTTGCGGTTGCGTCAGGCACGAATCGGAATCCCCACCCTTGCACAGAAGCTTCGCAGGCCTGAAATGGCAGATAAGAGGATCCTTGATGAAATTGTCGGTCACTCCGCCTTGCGTTCCGCACTGTGCGACAGCGGCTTTCTCGACTGTGCTGCGCTTTCCCGCCGATGGATAGCTTGCTGCGTCGTTCAATGCCTGTGCATTCCACGCAAACGCCGCCATCAGCGAAGTCCAGTAATGGGCTGGGGAGCCGGCGAGGATTCCATTGAAATCCGCAGGGTATCGCTGCGCTTCCATCAGCGCCTCGCGCCCCCCCTCCGAGCAGCCGCTGAAATACGCATAGCGAGGGGACTTTTGGTAATACGCCGCGATGATCCGCTTCGCCTTCAGGCTCGTTTCGTGCACGGCGCGGTAGCCGAAATCGATCACCTTCTCCGGATGTCCCTTCGCCCAGGAACCGTCCGTGCCTTGGCCTTCGTGCCCGTCGTCCGTTCCCGCTGTCGCGAATCCCTTCTTCATCTCGCTGCCCAGCAGAAACAAATTGATTGACCCTGCCAGCCCACCGTTTCCGAGCTGTTCGTATTTTCCGTTCCAGTTTTCCGCTGGCATCCACACTTCGATCATGATCAGTGAATCGCCCGTCGGCTTCATCTCCGCTCGCACGCGGCAAAAAGTCGGCAGGTCGATCGAAGGCACCAATCCCGGCGGCAGCTTGAACGGCCCCGCGGGCACTACTTCAGCAGAAGTGACCGTCGCGTCCGGCAACGACAGCTCCTTCAGCTTTTCGCAATTTCCCTGCGCAAAGGCCGCAGTCGCAAATATCGCGACCGTCCCCGTGAAGACCAATCCCCGCACGAGCCGTTCGACCAAGTTTTTCTCCTCTCTCTTGTCCGCTTGAAGTCTACGACGCGTGCTTCTTTCTTGGCTCCGCTGCGCCAAAACGCTTCGAAATTTCTTTCGCGGCAAGCTTCACTGTGTTGATGTTGTTCTCATCTTCTACATAGATCGTCACACCGGTGATGCTCACTGCCGCCACCACCTGCCCGGTCTCGTCGAAGATCGGCGCCGCGATTGCGCGAATTCCCAAAAACAGCTCTCCATCGCTTGCCGCGTATCCGTTCTTGCGCACGGTTTCGAGCTCCGCCGTTAAGCGGTCCTTCGAATCGATTGTCTTCGGCGAAGTCTTTGCCAGCGCCGAATGATCGAAGAGGGCCACGAGCTGATCCTTCGTCAAATGCGCCAGCAACACCTTCCCGAGCGCCGTCGAGTGTGCCGGATACCGCACGCCGATATCCATGTCGATTCGTGCCAGGTCCGGCTTTTCCACTTTGTCGACAATCATCAGATGTCCTTGCTCCAGAACCCCGATTAAAGCCGACACACGCGCCTGAGCCGACAGGCGGTGCAGAATCGGCTCCGCGATTCTCCGCAAGCCCATGTCTCGCAGTGCGCCGTGACTCAGCGCCACAATTTTCAGCCCCACTTCGTAGCGGCCGTTTTCCGACGACCTCCGCAAATAACCTTCGCGTTCAAGTCGCTTTAAGATGTAAGAGGCAGTGCTCGTCGGAATCTTGAAATGCTGGCTGATTTCCGCATTTGTTAAGCCCCCGGATTTATGCGCCACATATTCCAGAATGGCCAGGGCGCGCTCCAGAGAGTTCGTCGAGTTTTCTGTAACCACGTCCGTCTTGATCCAAATACCTTTCTAATGTCGTTCGTCCCGCCAGTGGCGCGTTCGTCCCGAGGCTAGTGAATAAGAAGGAAGAAACCGGCCCAAGGGACTGCAACCTCGCCCGAAATAGTCGTCCGGAACTGCCTCGAAGTCAATTTTACCCTCAATATATTGAGGAATGGGTCCTCGCCTTCTCAGAAATAGGCCTATTTGCAGCTCAACGTGTCAACTAATTGCGCGATTCGTTGACACCGCTTTGCACCGGTGCGATTTTGTCCCGCACGCAGTCACGCTTTTGGGTGGAGAGCATGAAAAACAAGAAATTCCCATTTTGGTCTTCAACCACACTTTGGTTTGTCTTGCTGATGGGTATGGGATCCCCCTCGCTCCATGCGCAAACCTCTACGGCCACTATTTCGGGGGTCACCTCCGATGCCCAAGGCGCGCGAATCGCCGACGCCAAGATCATCGTCACGAATCTCGCTACGGGTGTTTCGACCTCGGTCCAGAGCGACGCCGACGGCGTCTACTCTGTCTCGAGTCTGCCAATCGGCAGCTATCGAGTCGAAGCACAGCGCGACGGCTTCAAGTCGACCGTCCACAGTCCCGTTATCCTCACCGTCGGCAAAGACGACGTGGAAGATTTCGTTCTCACCGTTGGCGATGTCTCACAAACCGTCGAAGTACAGGCCGCTGCCACCACCGTCGACACCGCCACAAGCTCTCTCGGTTGGCTCGTCGGCGAAGATCAGATTCGCGGCCTTCCTCTGAATGGACGCAACTACGTCCAACTCACCCTTCTCGCGCCCGGCGTTCAGCCCGTGCCACAGGAAAATACGGAGGGAGCTTCGACGCTGGTTCCCTTTGGATTTGGTTCACCCGAGAGATTTTCCGTTGCGGGTGGTCGCCCGCAGGGAGAGCTCTTCCTGATTGACGGCACGGATACGGCGGGTGTGTGGGGAAATGGAACCGGCGCGAATCTTGTCGGCACCACGCTCGGCGTAGACGGCATCGCCGAATTCGAAGTTCTCACCAATACCTACACCGCTGATTACGGTGGCAACGGCGCCGCGCTCAACGCCGCAATTCGTTCCGGCACCAATAGCATTCACGGATCGCTTTACGAATTTGCCCGCAACAGCGCGCTGGACGCCCGAAATTACTTCGATCCCACTCCCGGCCCTCTGCCCTTCAGCCGCAATCAGTTTGGCGGGACGCTCGGCGGACCAATCGTAAAAAATAAGACCTTCTACTTCGTGAACTACGAAGGTCTGATCCAGCAACTCACCGTTCCGATCACCACAATCGTTCCCGACAGCAATTTCCAGAAGGGCTATCTGCCCTGTGCGGAGACGGTCGGTGTCGTGTGCGATCCGACAACGGGTCTCGCGAACGTTGGCATCAATCCGAAGATCACGGGCTATCTCGGCACGTTCCCGAGCCCGAATGGCACCATGCTGGGGAATGGCACCGCGCTCAACGTGTCAAGCATCAATACGCCCGTGAACGAGAATTACGGCGTCGCTCGCGTCGACCATAATTTCTCTCCATCCGACTCGCTTTTCGCCAGCTTCGTCATCGACAACGCCACTCTCACGGCTCACCCTCAGCCGGTGCTCACGGACAACGACTACCAGCGAAATCAATACCTCAGCGTCGAGGAGAACAAAGTCATCTCTCCGACCGTACTCAACGTTTTCCACTTTGGCTACGTCCGCTCGAATATCGACGTCAACACGGCCTATAACCCGAACCTTTCGATCGTTCCGGGAGTCGATATCAATGGCGAGATAGTCGTCCTTGGCTTGAGCGGCATCGGCGGGAATGACGACTCACAGGAATTGGTGAATCGCTTTACCTTCCGCGACCAATTGAGCTACACGAAGGGACGCCATTCCGTCGACATCGGATTCGAGGTCGTCCGTCACTATGTGGATGCCAACATTCCCATCATCAACGGCGGTGCCGCGGCTTACTACCCGCTCGGCCCGGAATCTTCCTTTCAGGCATTCCTGCAGAATCAACCCTTTCTTTTCGAGGGCGTGCCGACGGATGCCAACGATTCCAGCCGTCGCATGCGACACACAAATCTTTCCCCTTACATCCAGGATCGTTTCCAAATTTCGCGTCGCTTCACGCTGAATCTTGGTTTGCGTTACGACTTTGAAACGAATCCGGTCGAGGCAAACAACAAGCTGTACAACCTGGTCGATCCCTATACGGACACAGAGTTTACGCACGTCCCGCATGCATTCGCGCACAACATCACGAAATGGAATTTCCAGCCGCGCCTGGGATTCGCCTGGGACATTTTTGGAAATCAGAAAACTTCTCTGCGCGGAGGCTTTGGGGCCTTCGCGGACCTCCCTCTAGAAATGCAAGCGCAGATTTCCTATCTGTTTAATCCGCCCATTTACGATGTCACCGAAATCCTTTTTCCCACGATTCCGGATCCGTTCTCCGGCGGTGGTATGCAGACCGGCCTGCCGAGCGCGCCGCAGATCACCTACTATGGCTCCAAGATGAACGACTACATTATGGAGTACAACCTCAACCTTCAGCGGGAGGTTTTTCACAACGCTGTCTTGACCGCCGGCTACATCGGCTCCCGCGCCAACCATCTTTTTATCGGGCAGGAAACGAATCCTTGCTTACCTACTTCCGTGCTCGCTGACGGCACGATCGTTCGCGACTACGCAAATTCCGCAACGTGTCCAACCGTCAATCCGGCTTTCAGCAGCATTGTCGATCGCTTCCCGGACGGCACTTCCAATTACAATTCGCTTCAGCTCGCTTTGGACAAAGGCGTGGGAAAGTACATTCAGTTCCGCACCGCTTACACCTATTCCAAGTGCCTTGACTACGGCTCCTATTACACGGGCAACGACTCGATTGGTCCCAATGGTCAGACCGCCGGACTGCAGGCCGGCAATCTTGCCAATATCAATCACAATATCGACTACGGTCCCTGCGACTACGACGTTCGCAACAATTGGACCAGCAACGTCATTTTCCGGCTTCCGTTTCACGGAAATCGTTTCAAGGAAGGCTGGATTCTTACGGCAATCACATCCGTGCACTCGGGCACGCCGTACAGCGTCTTCGACGGTATCGACCAGGCCAACGTCGGCGATGGCGCCGCGGCGGAAAATGCCGAGCGGCCCAACCTCGTCGGCTCGAATCCGAATCCCAATGCACTTCAGAAGCTCGCGAACGGCAACGTGATCGGGTTCGAAGCGTCTGCCTTTGCCTTGCAGCCCGCGGGAATATTCGGCAACCTGGGCCGCAACACGCTCACAGCTCCCGGCGTCCGCGACGTGGATTTGGGAGTTTCCAAGGACACGAAGATCACCGAACACACAATTCTTCAATTGCGTCTCGATGTCTTCAACCTGACCAATCACACCAACTTTGGATTTCCTAACGCGATGCTGTACACCGGTGTCGACGCGAGCGGAATCGGCGTTCCCAATCCAGCGGCGGGACTCATCACCTCGACATCGACCACGTCCCGTCAATTGCAGCTCAGTGCGAAGTTCACATTCTGAAACGAAACTGAAGCGGCGCGGCGTCTCTCTATCCGACGGCGCACAGCAACCCAGCGTCCAAGCGGTCGCAGCGGGAAGTGTAAGAAGAAGCAGCATTCTGAATTGGTTTGGTGAGACTCATGAAGCACGGCAACACCTCAACCCTGGACGCAAAGACGCTCGAAGCAGTCCACTCGGAGATTCAGGCGCTCCTCGGGTCGCGTGTCACGACCTCACCGGTTGAACGTGAACATCACAGTCACGGCGAGTCATATCACAAGCCCGGCCTGCCCGACATCGTGTGCTTTCCGAAAAGTACTCAGGAAGTAAGCGAGATCATGAAGATCAGTGCGCGGCATAAGGTTCCGGTGGTACCTTTTGGCGCGGGCACTTCCGTCGAAGGCCATGTCAACGCCCTGCGCGGTGGAATTTCTCTCGACCTCCGTGAGATGAACAGGATTCTTCGCATCAGCGTCGAGGATTCCGACGCTACAATGGAAGCCGGCGTCACTCGTCTTCAGCTCGTGAAAGCTCTCGAAAATACCGGGCTCACTTTCTTCGTCGATCCCGGTGCGGACGCCACCATCGGCGGCATGGCGAGCACGCGCGCTTCGGGCACCACCGCCGTGCGCTACGGCACTATGGCCGAAAGCGTTCTCGGTCTTACCGTTGTCCTTGCCGATGGCTCGATCATTTGCACGGGCACGCGCGCGCGCAAATCTTCTGCGGGCTATGATCTCACACATCTTTTTGTGGGTGCTGAAGGCACTCTCGGCGTCCTCACCGAAGTCACAATTCGTCTTCATCCGCTTCCGGAGGCCATTTCCGTTGCCGTCTGCTCGTTTGAGTCGGCCCACGGCGCCGTTGCAACGGTCATCGAAGCGATTCAGCTCGGTGCGGGTCTCGCTCGCGCGGAATTTCTCGACGAAAAACAAATCGAAGCCATCAATCGCCATTCCAAAACGAATCTTCCCGCTCTTCCGACGCTGTTTTTCGAATTTCACGGACGGAATCGCCGCGATGTAGAGGAACAAGCTGAACTCATGCAATCGCTCGCCACCGAGCACGGCGGCCGGGGCTTTCAATGGAAGCCGAATCTCGAAGACATGGAAGAGCTTTGGAGCGCTCGCCACAACGCGTACTTCGCCTCGCGCGCGCTGCGTCCCGGTGCCGAAGTTCTCTCCACCGACGTTTGCGTTCCGATCTCTCAGCTTGCCGAGTGCATCACCGAGACGAAAGCCGACCTCGCTAACTTTTCCTTTCCCGCAACGATCGTCGGCCACATCGGCGACGGCAATTTCCACGTCCTCTGCGTGATCGACCCGAAAAATCCCGCTGAGCTTGCTGAAGCCGCGCGTTTTTCCGAGCGCGTTGTCAGCCGGGCGCTCCGAATGTCCGGCACTTGCACGGGAGAGCACGGCATCGGTGTTGGCAAAATGCCTTATATGTCCGAAGAGCACGGCCACGCTCTCGAAGTGATGCGCATGATCAAGAAAGCTCTCGATCCCGACAATCGTTTGAATCCCGGAAAAGTTGTAGATATAGACTAGCGGTTGCTGGGCGTAAATCTGGAGCTGAAAAACTCTCCGCCTCCGGTAATGGCAATCGCTCGCCGGACGCAAAGGCAGGTCCCATGTCGAAATTCTCTCGCCGTGATTTCGTCCGCGCAGGTTTAATGGCAGGGGCGGCAACGAGCCTCGTGCCTCATTCGCTTTGTTCAGTCGCCGCGGCTCAGTCCGCGCAAACTGCCAAGCCCAGTCCGTATTCTTACGTTGACCCGGAGCTCGTCCCCGCCCTTGAAAAATTTCCGACGATCGCTTACAGCACCGAGGTCCTCGCCAAGGCACGCCAAAGCAAGCCATGGCCCGCGCTTCCTGCACCCGCTCCTCAGCCTTACGACCGCCATATTCCTGGACCAACTGACAATCGCGATCTACGTGTCGTCATCGTCGATCCCGCGCCGGGCTCAAAAGATCGGCCTGCGTTTCTTCACATCCACGGGGGTGGATACATCGGCGGCACCGCAGACGAATTTCCCGCGTTTCTTCAAACCGTCGCGACCAGTTGCAATTGCCTCGTCGTCTCCGTCGCCTATCGCCTCGCACCGGAGACACGCTTCCCCGGCTCTCTCGAAGACAACTACGCAGCCCTCCGCTGGATTCACACCAACGCAGACGAGCTCGGGGTCGACCGCAGGCGTATCGCCATCGGAGGCGCCAGCGCAGGCGGCGGCCACTCCGCCATGCTCGCCATCGCCGCTCGCGACCGCAAGGAACTGCCAATCGTTTTCCAGCTCTTGATTTACCCGATGCTCGACGATCGCACCGGCAGCACGCGCTCTGTTCCACCCTACATTGGTCACTTCATTTGGAACGCCACTTCCAATCGCTTCGGTTGGACGTCTCTTCTCGGCGTCCCAGCCGGTTCCATCAGCGTTCCAGCCGGATCCGTTCCCGCGCGCGTCGATAATCTCGCTGGCTTGCCTCCTGCGTTTATCGGAGTCGGCTCGATCGATCTTTTCGTGGACGAAGACATCGAATACGCCCACCGTCTTATTAACGCCGGTGTTCCCACCGACCTTCTCGTCCTACCGGGCGCGTATCACGGCTTTGACATTCTGGTTCCCGACGCCGCCGTTTCGAAGCAGTTCGAGCAGGCTTGGAAGATGGCTCTCAATCGGGCCTATAAGCGCGCCTCATGACCTCTTGCGGTGGCGTGACAAGGGGCAGCCGTCTTCGAGCGACTGACGTTCCACCCACAAACGACCGCTTCCAAAGCATATGCTCTAACCTGCGATAGAACCGCCGTCTAGTGAGCAGGCGCGCTACTGAGCCTGGCCATGGTCGTCAGTTCAAATCAGGCCCCCGCAACTTAAACTCCTTCTGCATAAATAACTTCCGCTGATCCCGCAACCATCCGAATTTCCAGAGCTAAAATGCCGTGTTCGAATCGCTGCGCCGACCGATTTGAACAACGGAAAATTCTAAAGCCGCCAATACATCCTGTGTATTGCCGCGCTGCGATTCCACTGACTTCATCCGCGAGAACCACTCGTGGCGGCGAGTTTCACTGGCTCGCCAGGAAAACGAAGATTGAAGCGCTGGACCAACTCCGGTACGCTCTCGGGTTTCATTTCCAGCGCATAGCGTAAGCACAAATCTCCCAGCTGTGATGGCGCGGCTTTCGTCACTCCCCCCATATCCGAGAGCTCCTCGAAGAATTTCTCAAACCCCGCGGGCGAAATGATTTCCAAGATGCTCGCGACTTCATCGCTTGCGTTCCAAAACGTGTGCCATTGGTTCCGAGGCTTAAACACGAGGTCCCCAGGCTGCGCATATATTACGTCGTCTCCCAGGAGCGCGCCCAAGCGGCCGCGAAGAACGTAACTGTATTCATCCTCGCGCGAATGTCGATGAAGCGGTGCAGCCAATGCGCGCGGCGACATCGGGTGCTCAATCAATGAAAACTGCCCGCCAGCTTCTGCGCCCCAGATCATGAATCGAACCCCAATCGTCCCCAAAAATCCTAGTTTGCCGTCTGCCGGACCGACCACCTTAACAGGCATAGCCTCTACCCCTATTTTGAAATTCAATTACATCGTGTGGCAAAATCTTTGCTCACACTTCCAATGTGCCACTTTGCGAAAAAAGGGACAAGCGATAACCGATCGTCTAAGTGGTTCTCGGGCCTATAGAAATCGCGCGCGTCAGATTGCGCCGCGTTGTTCTAAGCAGCGCGCATAAGCTCAACTCGGAACACGATAACCAATAAATTCGGAACGTTGCAGGCCCCCGCAACTTAAACTTCTTCTCTATAAAGAACTTCCGCGAGCCCGGCAACCATCCGAATTTGTGGCTAGCACCTGATCTCACCCCCGGAGACCTGATTAACCATATTCAACTCCGGAGATACGATCGCGCGTGCCCACTCGAAATTGGAGTTGCCGGGAGATGCCAAGAATAACGGCACGGTTTTGCCAACCTTGCATCCGTCTACTGGGGCCGTTGACTATAATCAAGAGATGCCCACGGCAAGCGTGGCGGTGCCTATATCCGCGTAACGCACCGTCCGCTCGGTGGCAATACTATAAGCATGACTGCGCCGATCGGGCCGAATACGATTGAATCCGACGTTGCGAATGTCCTCGAACAGGAACTCGCGACCTTATCCAACTCGCGCAATTCTAATCCCAGACGGGCCGTCATGCGAGAAGCGCATCCGTTGGCCATTCACTGGCGACAAGCGGACATACCGGTACTAATCCTCGCCAGGCAGGTGTGTCTGAGGGCTTCAACAAAGCGAATGGTCCGCGTTGGCGCGCCTCCGGTGAGTTGTAGGCGCGGCTTGGTTGGTAGGATCAGTTGTCGCCGCGCATTAAGGGATCGACCAAATGGGCCTGCTTTCGCTCAGACCTCGAGTGCGACCACTCCTTAACGAAAGGAATTGATCCAACCTTCCTTAGGTAGAGAATGATTGCTCAAGGTCGCGGATCAGTCCGGGACCTGCGGGACGCCAGTTCACCCGCTGCTGCGTCCGCAAACTGGAAGCTGGCAAGTCCATGCCCGCAAACATTGCCAGCCAACCGAAGTGGGACATTGCTTCTTCCGGTGAAAGGCTGATCACGGGAACCTTTAGGCCGTTGCCGATTTCTTCTGCAATCTGCCGCAAGGGAATCCCTTCTTCGGCCACCGCGTTGTACCTCGCTCCCGGCTCATACTTTTCCAGCACAAGCCTGTAAAGGCGCGCGGTATCGAGGACATGCACCGCCGCCCATCGATTGGTTCCATTACCGATGTAGGCCGACACACCTTTGTCGCGAGCGACCCGAGTAAGCAAGCTCACGAACCCCTGCTTGACTGTGTTGTGAACTTGAGCGAGACGTACAATGGACACGTTCACACCCCGGTCCGCGGCAGCTGCTCCTGCGTTCTCCGTCGCCCTCCGCGGGTTATGCGTATTGGGATCGTAGAAGTCCTCTGTCGCGATTTGGCCTGGTGCTGCCGCGCCCATACCCACGACAGAGGTGATGATCAGGGGACGATCCGAACCCTCGAGCTCAGCACCCAGAGCTTTGATTGCCTGTGCTTCCTTTCTGCTGGTTTCCTCGGGATTCGATAGATCGGTGTCATACGCGCAGTGGATTACCGCATCCGACTGGCTGGCACCGTCCCGCAAAATGTTCAGATCTTCTAAGCTTCCTCGGTGGACCTGAGCTCCAGCCGAAGTGAGAGATATCGCGCCTGCCTCGGAACGAGTTAGGCCAAGCACTTTGTGACCCGCATGAATTAGCTCGGGGATGATGGTAGAACCGATGAACCCGTTTGCGCCCGTCAAGAAGACTTTCATTAGATTTCCCTCCTGTTGTGTTATTTGCCTGAAGCGATGACAACTCCAGTTTTGCGGTGAAGCGCTACTCCTCCCCTAGGTTGGGGAGCGGGGCTCGCGGGAGAAGAAGCACTCGGAACGCATACCGATATCTCACAAACGTAAAGATCCAAAGAACTGTCACGATCGCCGGCCAGGGACTCAGGCTCGGTTCAAGAAAGATACGGAACATGTATATGTTGAAGATGTAGCCGGCGAGGATCGTCAGGGCAACAGGGACAAAGACGCCGGCAATCAGTAGTACACCGCACATAATCTCAAGAGCGTAGAGTACATGTCCGTATGGAGTCGCTTGCATGACCGTCATGTATTCGCGTGCGGTCTGGGTTCCGAAAGACGATGCATGACCGGGGTGGACAAAGTGACTGATCCCAGAAGCAAGAAAGATCAATCCGAGCATGATCCGTTGAACGGCTGCGATAATTTTCATAGGTCCTCCTCGAATAAAGAAAGCAGGCACTTCGTCGCCGGAAATGTGATTAGTGATGAGCGATAGTAAGTGAATCAGCCAAGCGTGAAGACTACTCTCGGCTTACCCGGTGCGCTCCAAAACTCTTCAACCTCCGAAAGCGGAACGGGCTTCGTTGCTATTTGTAGTCTGGCGGGGACGGTCGCTTTAAAGACGCTCTTGATTGCTTCAAGAAGTTTTGACGAACCCACGCTCTTGGCCCCGCTACCCATCAGCACAATCGCCGAAGAACGTAAACCTGCACCTGGCAGGTCGATGCTTGCCTCTCCGCTTGCACCGCCGACATGCACGAAACGAACGGGTGTGGCATCCTCGACACTCTTTGCGATAGCAGCGATGATCGTTCTTGCGCTCTGGCCCCAAAGGTAGTCGACAACTACGTCAATGCCGTTTGGGAACTCTTGAATCAGGGCCTGTTCGTATCGTTTCGTTCCCAAGGGATGAAGGGTTCCCATCGTGAACGGAATCGTCACGTCAGCACCCAATGCTTTCACTTTCTCAAGCTCTTGCTCATTACGCCCGGTTGCGATGACCTTTGCTGCTCCTAAATATTTCGCTAGTTGCACAGCCAACCTCCCGGCCGTGCCTGTTGCGCCGTTCACCAGTACTGTTTCCCCAGCTTTGAGCTGAGCACGATCCACCATGGCTGCCCACGCAGACATCCCAGGATTGGCGATTGCGGCTGCGATGATGTCGTCCAGATCATCGGGCAGTGGAATGCAATGCTGCGCCTTGACAAGCGATTTCTCCGCGAGCGCACCGAACGGAGCCTCCGGGAGCGCGAAGTAAACGCGCTGTCCTTCGGTCGTGCGCCCTACGCCGTCGGTGCCGGCAACCGCCGGAAATACACCATCGGAACTGTAGTGAGCGCCCGCCGCGCGGGACTTGGTAAGTTGGCTGAGGGCGGAGGCGTGAACGGAAATCAGTTCCTCCCCCTCTTTGGCTACCGGCTCGGAGAAATCTGTGTATCGAGGTTTTTGACCAGGCCCATCAACGACTGCTGCTTTCATATAGCCGCCTCTCTTTCTGTGCCCCGCTTTTGCAAGAGCATAATATCTAACGACGTTAGATAACTCTAACACTGGTAGATATAATTTGCAAATGCTGGTACTCTGCCAGCATGAAAGTTAATCGGGAAATCGTCGTCGAAGCTGCTTTGAACTTGCTCAATGAGGTTGGGCTAGAGCAACTGACGCTGCGCAGACTGGCCAAGGAGTTAAAGATTCAAGCCCCTACGCTCTACTGGCATTTCAAGAGCAAAGAGGCGCTGATTGACGCCATGGCCACACTGGTGCTGGCCGAAGGCGCTCCCCACCTCGTGCCCTCGAAGAATGCAAATGACTGGAAAACCTGGGTCAACGCTTTTGGTATCGGCCTACGGCAAACGTTGCTCAAGTATCGAGACGGCGCCCGTGTGGTCGCGGGGTCGCACCTCACCGATACCGTCTTCATGGAGACTGCGGAACTCATCGGAAGTCGCCTGGTCGAGGCGGGGTTTTCGGTTCGAAAGGCGGTTGTGCTCCTGAGCACCGTATACACATTTACGATCAGCTTTGTTATTGAGGAGCAGGCTGTGTTCCCGGTGAAAGGTGAGCGCTCAAGCGCGTATGATATTCAAAAGCGTAACGCCAAGCTCAACCCGAAGAAGTTCCCCCTCCTGCGGCGGAGTGGCGCGATCCTTTTCGATCACTTTGAGCAACGGTACAAAGACAGCTTGGACCTGATTGTGCGCGGCGCGTCATTTCCCCAGATGTGACCAACCGCAAGCCAACGGCCACAGTACTCAGCTCGACATGATTGGCAATCAGGAACGCCTTTGTATTGACCGCCGTGGCTAAGTTCGGTTGCACGGAATCGCCCGCTTATGACCGTTCACCTTCGCGCTGCCGCCTACGCTACGAGTCGGATCAGTTCCAAGCTGAATGGCAGCACTAAACAATTCGGATGGTTGCGGGCCCCCGCAACTTAAACTTCTTCTTCACAAAGAACTTCGACGCACCCCGCAACCATCCGAATTTGCGAGCCCGAGCAGCGAACCATGGGCGCGCCTGCCTGCCGGGCACGTGCGTACTCTAGACGAGCGCTAATGCGGCTTTTTTTTCGAGATACGAGCGACCAACTCGTCCAGTCTCGAAAGCAAAAGCTTTAGGATGGGCGACTCGTTCGACCTCCTGTAGCCCAGGACTAGGTCGATTGTCGGCGTGTCGCCCTTAAGGGGACGGCTCGTGACAGACCGAGTAAGGAAGTTCTTAGCGTAAGCAGGCAATAGCCCCACGCCGCCAGTCGATGCTATTAAGGACACTCCCATGACGACGTGCTCTGTCTCATGATCAGGCGTGATATTGATTCCGGACCGCCTCAAGTAATCGTCGATGATCGCACGGAGTACAGGCGCCGTGTGCGAGACACCCACGAATGTCTCGCCCGCTAAATCGCCAGGACTGATGGCTTTGCGCTTTGCCAGACGGTGGTCGCTAGGCAAGACAACCACCAAGGGCTCTTTGACGAGAGGACGGAACGCCAACTCTGGCACACCTTGCTCGCGTCGAAGAAAACCTGCACCGACCGTTCCCTTCACAATGGCATCGGCGAGCTGAGGCGAGTATTGACTCGATATCATTACGTCGATGTTGGGCAGTTCGTCGCGCAAGATCCGTAACGCTTCGGGCATCCACGTCAATTCGTGTCCGGTCAGAAAGCCCATCGAGAAGCACGGCTTGGGGGGTTGAGCGACACGGCGCGCAGCCTCGGTTGCCGCTTCAACCTGCGCTAGAACCGAGCGGGCGTGTTCGAGAAAGGCTCGACCTGCGGATGTCAGTTCGATACCGCGAGCGCGGCGCAACAGAAGTTGCGCGCCAACCTCGTGCTCAAGGTCTCGAATCTGCCGACTCAATGAGGGTTGCGAAGTGTGCAGTTTTCGCACCGCCGCCACCGTCAGGCTTCCGGCTTCGGCAACCGCGATGAAGTAGCGTAGATGTCTTAATTCCATTCGCCACTCCCATGCTTGCAAAGCATCGCTCCCAGCTTAACAAAGTATACTTCAGACCGCGACCGCCCGCCATTTCCGGGATCCAATGGGGTGATTGGGACTGGGGACCGAAGTAAGGTTCCGGCTCATGCCTGATGAGCATATGTACCACTCAAGGAGAAACGGCAATGTCAAAGAAACTGGAAGGAAAGATTGCACTCGTTACGGGCGGCTCGCGCGGAATTGGTGCTGCAATAGCGAAGCGTCTGGCTGCAGACGGAGCGGACGTGGCCATCACTTACACAAAAGGTGCCGATGCCGCCGCGTCGGTCGTCGAGGAGATTGAACGCACAGGCCGAAAGGCGATCGCAATTCAGGCGGACGCTGCCGATGCCAACGCAGTTAAAGCCGCCGTTGAAAAAACGTTTGCCACCTTCGGCCGACTGGATGTGCTGGTGAACAACGCCGGCACGGCCATTCCGAAACCGTTTGAAGAGGCGACTCTGGAAGAGATGGATCGAGTGCTCAACATCAACGTCCGTGGGGTGTATGTCGCGACTCAGGCGGCGCTGAAGCACATGAAGAGCGGCGGTCGCATCATCACGATCGGTTCGGCGGTGGGTGAGCGCGTCGCGGCGCCCGGGCTTGTGCCGTACGCGGGCACGAAGGGGGCCGTCAAGATGTTCACTCAGGCGCTAGCCCGAGAGATGGGGAGCCGAGGAATCACGGTCAACAACGTGCAACCGGGTCCGATCGACACGGAATTGAATCCCGCCTCGGGCGATTGGGCGGTACCGCAGAAGGCGGCCACAGCGCTCGATCGTTACGGCCGTGTGGATGAGATCGCCTCGATGGTGGCGTTTGTCGCCGGTCCAGAGTCCTCATACATTACCGGTGCGAACCTAACCGTAGATGGTGGAATGAACGCCTGAACCGCCGCGTCGCCTCTGATTGGCGGAGGAAGCTTGAAGGAGCGCGGCATATGAAAGCGTTAAGAGCAGGAGGAATTCAATGAATGGGCGGCACGCTCAATCGGGAGAAACCTCACAAGTCACGTTCGCGTTCGATGATCGTTCGCAAAACAGTTTCCATTGCCACATTTCCTTTACGGGAGCCGGCTTGACCAGCCTCGAACTCGATCCACCCTTCGTTGAAGCCATCGAGCATCTGAATGCGCGGCGCCGGGTTCTTCATGCCCTGTGATTTGAATAACGATTCCCAGGTCTCGCGCGGCACGGCTTCAACTCTTACAGGGCGTCCGAGGAGTCTTGTAAAAGTAGCTGCGATCTCGTTGGGAGTGACTCGATGCGCTCCCTCCAACTCGACAATCCTGTGACCACTCCACGTTTCCTGGAGCAACTGGGCGGCTAGACGCCCAATGTCGGCTGTGGCAACCATCGGCACGGGCTTATCGAGAGGCTGTAGGAAGCTTGAAATAACGCCTTTGCTCATCGCTGGAGCAACGTCCCACGAAGAGTTCTCCATGAACCACCCCGGCCTAAGGAACGTGATCGGCGATGGCACCGTTCTGAGCGCTTGCTCGATGATCGTATGTTGGGTCAGCAGGTTCGAGCGGTTTGCTTGTGCACCGATCGTCGATAGATAAACGACTTTTCCAGGGCGGGCGGAGTTAAGCGCGAAACTCAAAGTCTCGGCCCTTTTTCGTGCTTCGGTAAAGTCAGGCGACGGGTCGAAGGTAGGCGGCACGAGAATGAACACGCCTTCGGCCTCTTTGAACGCGGCGGTCATCGCTACAGGGTCGTCGATGTCGGCGGCAACGAGGCTACAGCCGCTCTTGCTCCACGTTTCCCCTTTGGCCAGATCTCGAACCACCGCCCGCACGGGCTGCCCTGCAGCCAGCAGGTTGCGAGCGACCTCGCGGCCTACATTGCCGGTAATTCCAGTAATTGCGAACATTGGTCTCCGTTCTTCCGAATTATAGTCTTCGTAAGATTTTGGAGGATAATTCCTTTGCAGGGCGCGAGAACGCTCGAATAAGCGGCGTGAGCACGCACAGCGGCTTCTGCGTCGGGTGTAGCTTGTTGCCGGAATACTTCCATTCGAGCACGTCGGAAATGCGCTCATCAGGCGGTTGCGGATTACCCTTCGCGAGCAAGTACGCGTTCTCATGCCGATATTGCAGAAAGCGCTCGGTCGAAGCATATTGCTTCGGGAACGTCAGGTGCCCAGCCAGCCGGAAGCCCGCCTCGCGCCACGCTGCAATGAACTTGTCCGCCTGATGCCAGCCGTAGAAGCTGACGCAGAACGAGTCGTGGCGCACTACGCGAAAGATTTCGGCGAAGGCGGGTTTGAGCCACGCGGCATCGCGATCGTTAGCGACCCGGCGCCCGTCACGCGAGCAGTAGTGGGCGAGATATGGTGGATCGGTGAGGACGAAATCGACGTTGCGGCTGCGGAGCCCCGGCATGACTTCGACGCAATCGCCCTGTATGACCCTGTTCGCCTGTGGCCCGTTGAGGATTTGCTTGCTCTGTTCTTGAATCATTTGAGTTCTCCTTCGTGTCGGAATTTGGTTCCTTCACTTGGAGCCGAGGAACAAATCCGACACGGAGGGAACTAGCTGCGAAGCGTTGCTGTTTCGGGGATGGAGCGGATAGCAACGGGAGTGACAAGAGTGGATTTTGCGATTGGCGCGAGAGATTGCTAGCGGAAGCGCGCCGCGAAGCGCGACACCGGTGTCAAAACAGCAATGCAGAGTAGTAGCACTTTCCACAGAGCAAGCAAATTCACCGCTGCCAAGCGAGGCCACTGAAGAGGCGAGGCTTCCATTCAGAGGCGGTGCGTAGTCGAGTGTGAGCGTATATGTAGAATAATAGAATCAGACGAGTATTGAGTTAAGCTAGTCCTTTTGGTACGGCACGTTTCCCACGCTGTGAGGCATGATGTGTCCATAAAAAGGGTCATTGATCTGAAAGCCGTTCCTGACGGTTTGTTGTCACGATTGGAAAGTCGCGACGTTGCTCTCTGGATTGCGGACCTGCCAAAAGATGCATCCACGCAACCCGCGTGGATAGACTTTCTCGGATTGCCATGGCGGCTCATTCTTTCAGAGTCCTATGACCAGAAACTTCTCGGCGCATTAGAGGCGACTAACAACTTCAGCGATCCGATGGCTCGCAGGCGCGGCTTTATCCACGTTATTGACAGCGATCCTTCGCATGTCGAATTGCCGCAGCGATGTTTGCCAGTTTATCTGCTTCACGGGCGACCAAGCGCGTCTGCATCGGAGTTCGAGCATCGGCTACGACGCATAACGATGTTGGAAGCACTTCGGAGATCGGCTGTTAGAGAAATCTTGGTTGTTGCGGGGGATGGTGCCCCCGTTCCCAAAGACTTAAGAGAGCTCTGGTTGTCCGGGTTTCGATGCCAGATCACTATCGTTTCGAACACCTCTGAAGCCCACGATTCCCTAGCTCGCTGGCTCGATTCAACTGAAGGAATCAACGCGGCGAACCTGCTGAACCTGCCGCCGAGCGAACTCGTCGCAGCAGTGCTTGCCCGTTATACAGCGATTTACCCCGAAGAGCGCCGAATTATCCGCGTGCGAGATGTCCGAGGCGAGACTCACGCGGTCGATATTACGGAAGCAGACGAGCCTGAGCGTCCAATCTCCGAGTTTTATTCGGTGATTGAGGAGCGAGATCTCGCGCTGGTTACGGCTAATGAATTGTCTGAGGAAGAGTTCATCGCGTTCTTTAGAGACTCCACCTCAGCGTGGCGTCCTTACGGCGCGGGGCTGCCTTGGATTCGCGACCGCCAGAGCTTCGAGAATTTAGCCAGCCAACTAAAAAAGCTGAATACGGTCGGGCCTGAAGAGAACTGCATAGCTTACATTACGGCAGAGTCAGGTGCGGGGGGTACCACGCTCGCGCGCGCGATGGCTTGGGAGTGTGCGCGACAAGGATATCCAGTTCTCATCGCGAAACAACTGCCCTTTGTTCCAGACGCTCTCCCAGTTAGCAATTTCTTGAATCGCGTACGCAATATCATCGAAACAAAAACGGGAGAGGCAGGGTCCACGTCACAAGATCACGAGCGCGAGGCCGAGGCACGTTTGTACGAAACGCCTTGGATTATCGTATTCGACACTCTTCATTGGCAATACCGAGATGGGGAACTCGCCCGCTTCCGCAATGAGATGCAAAAATCGGGCCGACCTGTTTGTCTCTTGGTGGTCACCGGACCGGCTCTCGGAGTCTCGTACCTTAATGAGTCGGTTTTTAGAAAAGTGGCGGAGCTTAATCATGCTATAGACCTGTCTTCGGCGCGCGAACTGGGCGGCCACTTGAATCAATTTTTGAAGGTCTATGGTAAGCAACGCGAAGCCTGGCAGTGGGATCGATTTTACGAAGAACACACGGTTCGTTATCTGGAAGGACTAGCAGCGTTCTGGGTTGCACTTTCCTTTTGGATTCAAGGCGAATACGACCTTTCCGAATCGATCCAGGAGTGGATGTACCGTTCTTTCAAACAAAATGTGACGGAAAGAACGGTCCAAGAAGCCATTTTGAGGATCGCCGCTATGAGTTCCGAGCGACTCCCTCTGCCTGAGCCGCTGCTTCCGAAATCAACAAGCGAATGGCCAATTTCTCAACTCCTGGGAGATTCCAGTTCAAAACTGGCGGCACTTGGTTTAGTCCGCATTTCTTCGGATGGCGAGCGGCACTGGGCGCTTGTGCATGATATTTTGGGTCGTTTCCTCATTAACGCGTTCTTTTACGACTTTGGGCTTCGAGACCAGCTTGGTTTCGGAGCGGCGAGGGACGCTGAGCACCTTCGCTTTTTAATACTTCGACAGATTTCGCAAGAAAGAGCTTTAGGGGAACGTGCCTATCAGGCTGTTGGTGAGGATTTTGCCACTTCGATTTTCAAGGTTGATCCAGATCACGGACATGGAGCATTCGTGTCAATCTGGCGCGAGGTGATGAATGCTCTCGACGAAATGCCTGCGTCTCTCAGGGACACTAGCCGGCTATTTCGTCACCATACAGCGGTTTCTCGCCGAAGGATTGCCAAGCTCGATGAGCGGTTCTTCGACGTTACGAATGACGAAAGAACCGCACTCCTGAATCGGGCCATTGATGACATCGAGTACGCGCTTGACTTTATTGATTACCGTCCTGGGGCGGAAAGCAACCTTAATTTGTTGAATTCGCTCGCCAATGCGTATTTTGATCTCGCGGATGTTGAGTCTAGACAAGGAGCGACGAACGAACAGATTACTGAGCTGAGGAGACTAGCCAATGAGGCGACTCGGAGGGCATACGCGGAGAATCCGACCAACTCGTTCGTTATCGAAACTTACGTCAAGGATTTATTGCAAAGTGCACGTAATTCTCCTGGTACTGCTGCGGAGCAGTGCGTCGAAGCCTTAGGAATTTTGTACTCCGCGCTTAGCTCGAACGAGCGGGCGTATCGAATGTCACAGCTTGGCAGTCTAGCTGATCAAGCTCTGGCGATTTTGCTTCAATACAGCCCTTCTAGCGTCGAGGAGAAAACACCGACAAATCCAATTGAAGTTTTGGTCCAGGCGTGGAAAGCGCTTGCCCAGGGTGATCACGAGCCTGGAATGGCGTTGTCGGATATACCAGACGCCAATAGACACCGAGCGCTTGAGGTACTGGCTCATCCCGCTGGTAGAGGCAATCTTCAGGTGATTCGTCTAACTTATGACTTAACGTCAGTCACGTCACCGCACTCGTACAAGCGACAGCTTGAACTTGTTGAGCAATTGCAGGCCTCGGATTATCGAATGGCACCTCAGCTTAGTTTGGAATATGCAATTCTGCTTTTTCAAAACGGACGCGCGCAGGAAGGCGAAAAGGTATTCAAGGTCTTGCGGAGGCGCTGGAGAGAGAGCGAGCTGTTTGTTCAGATTCCAGAGAGACTACGTTGGCTAAGGGCACCAGATGGCAGGACGCTACAGGTTATACACGCGGTGATCACGACTGACTACGGGTCCCGCGCTTTTGCGCGCGTTCACGACTTCGGTTCAAACTCCGTTCCGGTGCCCTTCCGACCGGAGGAACATGGTATTCGGAATCTTAAGGTCGGGACTCGCTTGAGTTGTCATGTGTCCTTTGGCCATAACGGACCTTTTCTCCGCCCGGTGACGGCTGGCTCAACAGAAAATTCGGGCGGAAAACGTGGGTGACGAGCTTGATCATGTAGCTCGCTACGGCATGGCGCTCGGCCTCGCCATTCGAAAGCGAACTGTGCTGGTCGAAGGTACGACGGATGCTGAACTGTTTCAGCTTGCAGCTCGGGCGGAATGCGATTCGACTGGGCTCAATTTGTTCGGTTCCGACCTTGCGATTCTTCCTGCAGGTTCGGGTGATTTGGGTGGTACTCGCGGCGTGATCCGAGAACTGGTGTGCTTCCGAGGTCTGGCCCGCACGTGCCTATTGCCAAACGGACGCCCGCGCTATCGCTTTCTCGGTCTTTTCGATAACGATAAAGCCGGGAGATTGGCGGTCAAGTCTGCGCGAGAGCTAGATAGCAGCATTCTTGAATTTAAGGACTTGCTTCGTCTGTGGCCTGTAATGCCTCTATGCACGAACCTAGACCCTATAGGCATGCAAAGAATCTTCGAGCGCGAGAACGGCGATTATAAGGGGCTGGACTGGGAACTGGAAGATATGCTGCCGGAGGGGTTCATCGATGCTTTTCAGGCTGAGTATCCCGGAGCCGTTGTTCGAACGATCACCGTGAGAGGAAAAGTTCATCGCGAGTTCACATCCGATGGAAAGGCCCGGCTGCATCGCTTTGTGAAGGAGCATGCAATGCGGAGCGATCTTTCGGGAGTAATTGAGGTATTGAAGGCCATCCGTCTATATCTGGGATTCAAGGATTCGTGAAGACACGCGCCTTACGCCGCCGGGTGGGGATGATGAGTCATCCCCGCCGATAAAGTTGAGGAACTGGGTTGCCGTTCGCTGGACCAATTCAAAGCTCTCACTGAGAAGGTTGCCATCACCCACAGCCGAGGGGGAGGACGCGAAACAGGGGACAGAGGCGGAGAGATTGGCGGCGTCCAGGTCGGAACGGGCGGAACGCGTGAGTGACACAGCCTTTCGGTGGCGCGAAGCGTGCTAGTGGAGACCGTAGGCGAGCGAATCAACAGCCGGACGCGACAATCTTGAAGCGACTGAGAACAGCGAAACCAAGGCAAGAAAACCAAAAGGCAGGAACTCCGTGGTTCGTCGGAAGTGTTGTGGGGGAATAGGATCAGTGATGGTAGGAGCTACGGCAATTCTGCTTCATAGGCTATTCGAACTATGAGGACCGCTTTAAACGTTTCCACAAGCGGCGGCGGGGTGTTTCAGTGGGCGGCGCTGCTGAATTGATGTCTGTCGGCGCAATACTCTCATCGGGTCCGCTGTAGTATTGCTCTCTTGCCATTTCGTCGCGCATGCGTCCGCGCTCAATCTGCTTACGAGACCATTTCGGAGCCCATTTCACTTTGTTGTTTCTTATCCAATAGTGTGACTGGCACGGAAAGCTCCAGTTGCCGATTGAAGGGTCGAGAGAGACCGTCTTACCATCAAAGATAAGTATCCAGTCCGTTGGCCTGATCGGCGTTACAACTTTGTTGCCGCAACCGCAGATGCACAGATGCGTTGCTGTGGCGAACCGTATCGAAATATAGAGTGTCTGTGGCTCAAGCTCATCGGGAATAAATTCCACGAATTCGTGCTTAAGTATGATCGGCTGGTTCATTGCGGGCGATCCTCGTTCAAGAGCAGGCCGGTATCGATGCTGAACTGGCTGTGGTGTTCAGACTTTAGATCGCGATAAAAGCCAAACAGCTTCTTCCACTTGATGATGGCCAGAGCGGCATTCAAGGCATTGAGGTCCGCAATCTGGATGTTGCGGTTGTAATCGTCCTCACCTGGCACATCCTCGAAGGAAACTCTGCCCCGAAAATGATTGCGCATCTGCGGCGTACTCGTCGTAAGTCTCACAATCCCACCCAAGGCATCGTCGCTTAACTGGACGCCCATGCCCACGTCGGTGAAGGGGACGTTGAACTCTTCGAGCTTCTCGACAATCAGTTTCTTGGGGCTGCCTTTGTCCAGGCATACAAACACAAAGTCCATACCGCGCAGTTCTTCCACGTTCGCGGCGTCCAGATAAACCGGATGATCGATGATGCCGCGGTGCATCTTCCCGTAGAGATTCTTGAAATAGTTCACCTTGGGCAACAGCGCTGCCAAGTCGTCGATGGACGGTGCGCTAGGCGACCGGAAGGCATTGTGTTGATAGAAGGTATCCCCGTCATAAAGGTGAATTTCCTTTACCGGCGTTTTCGCCACCAAGTCCAGAATGTAAGAGCCGGTGCCGCCCAGGCCAAGGATGCCGATCCTGCTGAGCGCCAGCTTTTTTGTGGCGACGACAATCTCTGCCCGACTTGAGGCAGTGTCTGTGTAATTGAAAGGCTCGTCGCTTTCGTGGTCCGGTCCGATTACGGGAAATGTTTTCGCCGTGACGGTGGGATCGATTCTCTGCGCGGGGCCTGAGATAATTGCGACATAGGTCGAAACCTGCGCGTAGTAGTCTGGGTACGCGTCGGCTGGCTTGGGCTTGGCTGAAAACGAATGATTCACGGGAACGCCGTCGGCTAGCGAGTGCGCGTTGCTGCCGTGCTTGATTTTGGCGATCTCGGAGCCATCCTCATTGCAAGGGTGATCCCCTGAGAAATAGGCGACGTGTGTGTCGGGGCGTCCAGTCTGCTCTCCCGCCAGCACGAGCTTGATGACGAGAGCCCCGCGCTTGATCTCCTTGCTGGCATTTACGTAGGGAACGTCCTTCACCAGCAGGCAGCCCGACCGGACTTCCAGGTCGTACCCTTCGTCGCGGAGCCTTTTGAGGTCCGCGCTACGATTTATCGGTCGCTGTGACATTGAAAATCATCCAGTTCTTCACCTTGACGCTTTGGCCTTCCTTGAGCGACCCCTGGGGATTGATGCGGGGGCCATCCTCATAGGAGACGGTGTAAAGGATGTTCGCGCCCGGCGGCGGAGTCGGGAACGCCAGCTTGACGATCTCTTCGAACGTCACCGTCCTAGTTGTGACCGTCTTTTTTTGGCCGTTCACAATGATGATGTATTTCCGTGGCTGCGCGGGACCGCTGTGAAAATGCTCGTCCTCTCGCAGGTGAACCGGCTCGGCATCGTTCTCGACAACGGCGTCCTCCTTATCGCCCCGGACTTCGCGGAAAAGGTCATAACCAGGCTGGACATGAGCCAAGTGGTAGAGCGCCTCACCTGTGGTCGGATTCGGCGACCCATAGGGCTTCTGGTCGATGTGAATACGGACTTCGTGCTTGTGCTTTTCCATTCTCATCTCCGTTGGTTACAAACTGCATTGATTCAGGGCCAGCAGATTGTCGTTCCAGTCGCCGTCTGCATACGTGCGAAGGTACGGTGCGCGGCCTGCCGGTCTCACAATGCCGACATCCGAACGCTTCCCGGTGTATGGATCGACGACAAAAAACGTGTTCGTACCGGCCTCGATGCTTCGAATGACATCCTCGCGGGTCCACTTCCATCCCGCCTGGGGATTGCCCAGATGGGTGATGTGTTCGTGCGGACTCTGCGGATACGGCTTCGTGATACAGGTCACTCGGACGTCTGCCACTGTTTCTTCCCTTTCCGCGCCTTCTATCAGCGCCGGTCTCATTATACCATAATCCGCTGATTTGGGTAGTACACAAGCAAAAAAAGACACCCGTCAGAATAGCTCGGCCGTGCGGTTGCTTCCGGCATCACCAAGGATGCCCCGCTTCAGCAACCGAACACGTGCCGCTTCGCGCGAGGTCTGGAACGTCGAAGTCACAAAGGTGATGAGCTGCTGGCCGTGCTCGGAAGCCACCGTCAGGTTGGCGTAGGGAATTTCTTTTTCGTCGCGGAACCGCTTGACCGTTTCCAGCAGGACCGAGGATGGCATAAGAACCGCTCCGCAGGCATATCCCGCCTGCCATTCCATCCAATCCCGCTCAGACGCGCCGATCATGTTGTCGCGGTGGCATTTGTTGGTGTGTGTCTTAGGTTGGGAGGTAAACAGGGAGGGACCCTGATTGGTCAAGTCGTCGAACATGAACTGATGAAAGTGGACGTGTCCCCATTCGTGCGTGAGCGTGGTGCGGAGTCGGTTCTCCATGTTCGTTGCGTTGAGGGCGCTTGCAATTCTGACCACGGGCCGTTGGCGTGGCGTGAATTCGGTGACGGCTTCCACTTCGCCGGGCTCGTCGGAAAGGTCGGCGTAGGAATCGAGATCGGCTTTCTGCTCAATCAGGACCGTGAGATCATCCGTTTTGATCGGATACTCAACTTTTCCGTATTTCTTGCTGAGGAAGTCGCGGACTACCCGCTCGCATTCGTCGTCTATCTCTTCAGGCAGATAGTGTGGACGCTGGGGAAATCGCCCGGTTTTGTCCTTCACCCATTTCATTTACTTCTGGTCCTTCACAGCCCTGCGGAATGCCTTGAACGCTTGCTCAACTTTCTGCGGCTGACTTGTGGCCATCTTTTGCAGATCGTTGGGTATCGTACCCGCCGCGATGCAAAGAATGTCCTTCGAAAGATCAATCTGCTCAGCTATCTGGGTGATAAGGAATTCCGAAGGGGGATTGCGCCGGTCGTGTTCGATATCGTTCAAATATTGAGCCGAGATCGCTTGGCCGTCTTCCTTTTTTACTTTCGCTGCAAGATCCTTCTGGCTCAGGCCTTTTGTCCGCCGTGCTTCAGAAATCAGGGTTCCGAACGTTTTCATGATTCTCCCGGTATTATAATCCGCTGATTAGCGAATCAACAGATTTGTGTTGGAGTATCTCGAACCGATTACGCGCGACAGATAAGGCTAGGCAGTGGCGACAACGCGAACGTGCCCGTGGCGGCGTGATCGTGGCGCGCGCTTTACGGTGATCTCAATGTCGCGACCAAGCAGGGTCAAAAAGTGCATGAGACGTTCGGTCGAGAAGCCCGAAAGCTGGCCCCGCAAGAGGCGTGAGATTTTGGGTTGATCGATTTTCAGTATGTGGGCAGCGCGAGTTTGCGTGAGTCGCCGCGCGCGAATGGTTTCGCTAATACGGATCGCAAGGTCCGCCTTGGCGAGGCGTTCTTCGGGGTCGGGCAGGCCGATGTCGGCGAAAACGTTGCCGCTGCCTTCCTCGACCGCAATTTTCTTATTCATTTTCTTTTACCCCTTCTGGGCCTCTAACCATCTGGCGTGTTCTTCTTCTGCTCGCTTGAGACGCGATTTGATCAGCTCAATCTCAGGTTTCGGTGTCTTGATTCCGGTCTTTGATTTCTTCTGGAACACATGCAAGACGTATATGCGTCCCGCCAAGCGAACCGTGTACACGGCTCGATATGTGTCGCCAGCATGGTCTTCCACGACCTCCAGGATGCCCGCACCGCTAAAGCCCCTTAACGGCTTGGCATCGGCGTGCTTTCCGCCACCTTGCGCGATGTACAGCGCGTAGCCAATCGCGTCCTTTACATCCTCTGGAAAGGAAGTAAGGTCTGCCTTGGTGGTCCCAATCCAGACGACCGGCTTGATTCTGGACAATGCCGTCATTTCCATATTATGCCTAAACGAGCATAGGAAGCAAGAACTGCTTCCTGACCGGGCGCATTTAGAGCAGCCAGGGTCCTGAATCCAAGTATGGAAGCTGCCGGAGCGGAGTGGTTCGGGTAGAGCACCGGAAGTCGATGCTCTACCCTAAGGGTGCTTTTTGAGCGAAAAGCATATTCCCCAACTTCAGATTCATTGTAACGCCGACAGAGTCTCCGGTTCTATTCGGCAGTTAGCGCTGCTTTTGCGGTCATTTGATCTCGGATTTCGTCGAAGGGCCAAGGGCTAAAATCATGCGTGTCCACGCCAACGTCCATCGAAAGTGAGTTGCCGAGCGTGGGCAGTCGTCCATGCGAGTGTCCGTATAGGTGCCAGGCACCGTGAGACGAATGATTCCAAACGCGCATTGCGTAGTGGCAAAGCACGATTCGCTGGCCATTGATCGAGACTTCGGCTAGATCGCCGAGCCAAGAAAACTCCTGGGTGAGTTTGCGCGTATCCTTGTCGTGATTGCCCGGCACGGCGAATATCTTTTTGCACCGAATTTCTCTTCGCAGTTCGAGCGCACGAGCTTTTGGACCGATGCAGAAGTCGCCGAGAAAATAGAGCACGTCGTTCGCTTTTACCGCGCTGTTCAGTCGTTCGAGAATCGTAGAATTCATCGCCTCGACGGTGTCGAAGGGACGATTACAATATCTGATGATGTTTTTGTGGCCGAGGTGAAAATCGGCAGTGAACCAAGTGTTCGGCATGAGCCTCTCCCCAGTCGGGGGGCCTGCAATGAGTATCGTACGGGAGGAGGCGCAATGGGCAAGACAATCCGCATGGAGCCGCCAAGCCCAATGGTGTTGCCCGGTGATGAGAGGCCCTGGACTGTGCGGGAGGCCGCTGCATTCCTCGGTGTGAGCGAGCAAACGGTATACCTCTGGGTGGAAGCGAAGAAAATCCCTCATTTTCGCATCATGGGCCGGAACATCCGATTCCTCAGGTCAGAATTGGAGACCTTCAGGGCATCCTTCAAGCAAGAAGTCGAAGGATATTAGCTCGATATGCCAAGACTTCACGCGGCTTCAAGAGTGAGCTTCAGGCCGACCGCTTTAGCGACGGCATACAACGTTGAGAGGCGCGGATTTCCATTGGCGGACAATGCGCGATAGAGGCTTTCTCGTTCGACTCCGGCTGCTTTCGCAATCTTGGCAATGCCCCGCGCTTGCGCCACGTGGCGCAAGGCGAGGAGAAGAACGCGCGGTTCATCGGATTCCTCCAAAGCTGCCCGAAGATATTCAGCAGCGAACTGTGGGTCGTTGCGTATCCTGCGAACCATAACCTCATCGTGTGAAACACTTGTTTTACGCTTCATTTCTTCTTCGTCCTCGCCTTGTAATCCGCTAGGTATTCGTATGCCTTCGCGATATCGGCAGGCTGCGTACGTTTGTCTCCTCCACATAGAAGCAAGACGCGAGCCTGGCCGATCATCCCGTAATAGACGCGAAATCCGGGTCCCCAATCGATCCGTAGTTCAAATAACCCCTGCCCAAGCGCCTTGCAGTCACCGACATTACCCGCTGCTAGCCGGTTGATTCTCACCGCAATCTTGGCTTGCGCCCGGATGTCGGCCAATTCGGAGAGCCAATCGTTGAAAGCATCCTTGCCGCTCCGGGTTATGTAATGGCGAATTTCGATAGCATTAATCATTGTAACTTATAGATTACAGCATATCAAGCAGATGGTGCCGACGGCGGATTCCGGATGCACCATGCGGCTAAAGGATAAATCCACCCTGGTCCTCTTCCCCCGGAACGCCTGTTAAAGTGGTTCTCGCGATAAACTAATCCAACGAAAGGGTGAACATGGCCCGGCGTATGGCCGCGCGATAATCGTGCGCATCCTGTTGGATTCTCGCGATCTAATCAACATCACTCAGAATGGGCGGGGAGCTACGGTCCCTGAGCTTGATGCCTATCTTCGCGCGGGCAATCACCAACTCGTTCTATGCTTCTCTACCGTTCGCGAATTATGTGGGCCTATAGGGGCTGGTAGATCATTCTTGGAAGTGCGTCCTCTACTTCAGTCTCTGGAAACGCTGCCGATTGTTTACCTACGAGAAGTCTCGATCCTTGGAATTGAGCTTGAAGCAGCGGTAAACGCATTTGTCGCTGGCACTGAATATCGTGACCCAGATCCCTATGTAAGACGTTGGGATCACACGTTGATGGCCGGGCCTGGAGAGCGACGGCCACAGGAAAATAATGTTGTCGGAATGCGCCTCGATGACCTCGTGTTTTTCATCAAGTTCACCAGGCCCGACATATTTTCGCCGCCGCAAGAACACCTTCCTACGCTCCAAGCTATTATCGCGAACGACCGGGTTCAGCTTCGCGCCGGTCAAGCACCCGCCAAGCAGCACTTCGTGTCATCACTACACAGACATGCTGCGAGTCATCGAGTCGCCCTACCGCAAGGATGTGAAGACGAGTTCGCCAGATGGGTCTATTCGAATCCCAACCGTTGTCCGGGAGCCCGGCTAAACCACGAAATATTTAGATCGATAACGCAGAATTACGGCGACAAACCAGAAGTCGGGGATTTCACAGACTTGGCTCTGACGACAGCTATCCCGTATGTGGATTGCGCCACGCTGGATGCCAGGATGCGCAGCTACTGCGCTCAAGCGTCCAGGAAAATGTTAAAGCTCGGAGCCGCGAACGATTACGCAGCGCGCGTCTATGAGGATGTCGCCGATATCATTAGACGAGTGTGAGGATCAGTGAAAAATGTAGTGATCGGACAATGCAAGCTCTGCCTGGCTGAGGATGTTCGCCTTCTCGAAAGCCATCTGTTGGCCGCTGGCTTCTACCGGCGCATTTTATCAACGCAAAGCAACCCTCACCCTTTGCTCATTTCGACGAAAGGAATGCGCTCTAGTTCAGATCAGGTTCGCGATAACGTTCTGTGCGAAGACTGTGAGCGATTGTTTGCTAAGAATGGCGAGGACTATTCGCTGCGAGTCGCAGCGGATCGAAAAGGTTTTAAGTTACTGGACGAGCTTACTCGTTGCGGCTTGACACACGGCAAGCTAAAAGATTCTCGGTGGTCGGATATCAATAGTTCGCCGAAGGTGAAGCGCGATCATCTGGCTTATTTCGCCCTCAGCGTGTTTTGGCGAGCAGCCATCCACCGATGGCCCGATCCAGAGGACTCGACGCGGACGATAAAGATCGAGTTGGGTCAAACGAACACGGAATCGTTGCGGCGATTTCTGTTGGGTGAGGCTGCGCTGCCGCCCACAACCAGTCTTACGTTTTACGTGCTAACCGACAGATTGAGCCAGGCCACGATCTATCTCCCTGGCCGAACAAGCAAGGTTGGCTTTCGATGGGGTTATGGTTTTGTTGCCTGCGGATTCATGTTCAATCTGTTTTTAGGTAAGAGCATTGATCCAGCGGCAAGTCGAGTTTGCCTTATACACTCGCCTGAACGCTTTATTTGGATTCGCGATGGCGAGCACAAGACACTAGAGGCTGTCGGTCACATCAACCGTCAACGTGCATCGAAATCGTTCCCAAGATGATTCGAACCGCCAAAATGTACCATCCATGCGGCGTCTAGGCATGGTCAAAAGTACCGGAACAGGTACGATATGAGCGGCTGTTTCGTAGGCCCCCTACCGAAATTTAAAGTACGAGCATCCTCAAAAAGTTGGGAACATTTGGGAACAATTAGCCCCAAAAACCGCCTAAAATCGTGATATACGATGCGCGAAAGTGCTAGACGAGACAACTACTTAGCTTTTTTGAGTTTACCTTGGGCGCAGGAGGTGCCTTCCGCCTCATGGAGACACTCGCTGTACGACCTTCATTAATTGCGTTGAACCTTGTACCCTTAAAGGGTACAATTGACCCCGCAATGGGTACGGCAACAATCTTATCCGATACCTTATTTGGTCGCACCCGTGGGGCCGTACTCTCGGTGTTGTATGGTCACGTTGGCGAATCATTCTACCTGCGGCAGCTCGCGCGCCTTTCGGGCAAGAGCCTTGGTCCTGTGCAACGTGAGGTCCGGCAATTGGTCGACGCAGGTTTGGTCGCTCGAAAACTCGAAGCGGCACGCACGCTCTATAGCGCAAATCAGGATAGCCCCGTCTTCGCCGAGATTAAGAGCCTGGTCGCAAAGACGATTGGAATGCACGATGTTTTGTATTCGGCCCTCGAAACGTTGCGAGGGAAAATCAATCTCGCGTTTGTATACGGTTCCGTTGCGCGGTCCGGTGAAACTCCAGGGAGTGACGTTGATCTCATGGTTGTCGGTAAGGTTGATTTCGCTAGTGTTGTTGCGAAGTTGGCCGACGCTCAGAAAGCCCTCAATCGTGAAATCAACCCCACGGTTTATTCCGTGAAAGAGTTTCAGTCGAAATTTCGAGGCAATTTCTTAAAGCACGTGCTGGCAGACAAGAAGCTCTTCATCATAGGCGATGAAAATGTCCTTCGAGAATTGGGTAAAAAATAGCTGGCTCGAACGACTAGAGTCCGACGCCCCAGAAATTGCGCGTTTGCTCGCATTAGCTGACGGACGCCTCGCGGACTACGAAAAAGCGGCCACTGCGAAGCTCTCTCCTGATGTGCAGCTGGGCCTGGCATACGACGTAATTCGAGTGTGTGCTACGGCGGCACTTCGCGCTGCGGGATACCGCGTAGTGAGGGGCAATAACGAGCACTACCGCACAATCGACGCTTTGGAGTTCTCGATAGATCCCGAGCGGAAAATCATCCCGATGCTGGATAAACTGCGCAAAAAGCGAAATGTGGGTGCTTACGACGATTACGGATTGGTCTCACAGAACGAGGCCGACAGCTGCGGCAAGATGGCTGTGCGGGTGCGAAAAGACGTCGAACAGTGGATTCGCAGAAACTACCCGGATAAGCGCGGGTAGGCACGCTGGTAAGCAACAACAGCGATAGACCTTAACTCTTGTATTGCGCTACTTGTAAGCTGCGCGTATCAGTTCAACACGGAATGCGATCACCAGTAGATTCGGTACGTTGCAGGCCCCCGCAACCAAACTTCTTCTGCGCGAAGAACTTCGGTGCAGCCCGCAACCATCCGAATTTGCGATTCCGAGCGGCACTCTAAGAGCCATGGTAGGTCGGGTTTCTGGTACGGAATACCGTCCACTGCTTCTTCTTATCCGTATCATTACAGTGTCTGACTTCAGCAGAAATGGGAGTGAAGGGAGCGCGGCACTAAGCTACAGATTCTGAGCTATCGGGTTCACCCGAACCAGCGCTAGGATGCGCAGAAAACAGGGTGAACCATGGAAGAGGAACCGAGGGCGAAGCAGGAGCAAGAGGAAGACCAGGAGCAGGGAGAGAACAGGAGTGAGGAGAGAGGGCTAGCCCTGCCCCCGGGCAGGGCTGGCGAGCGCCGGGGCGAGACGGCACGACAGTTGATCCGTCGTGCCAAGCAAGCCGCAGGAAGGTTCCCGCCGAAGAGAAGATCCGCATCGTGATGGAGGGGATTCGCGCGGAAGTGTCGGTGGCGGATCTGTGCCGCCGGTGATCGGACCGGTTTTTTTGTACCAACTCTAGGGTGAGTTTTCGGCTGTTTGCATCCCAATGAAATCGCGGCTAGCCGCGATTTCATTGGCGAATTCGTGGGGCGTCTTCTCCCCCAGAGCCCTGTGAGAACGACTCTCGTTGTATTCAGTGCGCCAAGTTTCCACGATCTGTCGGGCCTCCGTCAATGACGTGAACCAATGGGCGTTCAGACATTCTGCCCGAAACGTTCCGTTGAACGATTCCACGAAGGCATTATCCGTCGGTTTCCCGGGTCGAGAAAACGCCATGCGCACCCCGTTCTGATAGGCCCACAGATCCATCGCCTGACTGGAAAACTCGCTCCCATTGTCACAGTAGAGGAACTTCGGAACTCCGCGCTGGATTTTAATCCGGTTCAGCGCCAGCACCACATCTTCTGACTCGATCGCCAAGCATTCTCGAGTGTAGATATCGACGACCGTCAGCGAACGGAACCTTCTTCCGTCCGCTAGCTGATCCGCCACGAAGTCCATCGACCACACCTGATTCGGCCCGGTTGGATGAAACCGTTCACGCCGATGTTCCGCAACCCGGCGGCGCCGCTTCCGCCGCTGGTGGAGCGTTAATCCCTCTTCCCGATAGAGTCGTTCTACCAGGTATTTGCCCACTTTCCAGCCCTCCCGGTTCAGCAGCACGCGGATCTTCCGGTAGCCGTACCGCACTCGTGTCTGAGCGATTTCTCGGATGCGCATCCGCAGTGCCGTCCGTGGATCCTTATGCCTGCGATATCGAAACGTTCCCCGATTTAACCGGGCGACCCTGTACGCGCGCCTCTCGCTCACCCGGTAGCTGCCGTGCAGGTAGTCGACCACCTGCCGGCGCCGCGAGGGCTCTAGAATTTTTTTGATAGAACATCCTGCAACATGGCCTTGTGGAGGGTCGGATCGGCTACGAGTTGTTTCAGCCGGGCGTTCTCTTCCTGGAGCTGCTTCAGCTGGCGGACCTGATCGACTTCCAGCCCGACGTATTGCTTCTTCCAGCGGTAGAAGGTCTGTTCGGAGATTCCCACGCGGCGGATTAATTCAGCCAAGGGAACTCCTGCTTCCGCCTGCTTCAAAACGGCGACGATCTGCTCAACGTTGAAACGTTTCTGCTTCACGGCAAATCTCCCTTCCTCAGGTCCTAGATTTTGCCGGAAACTAACCTTCGTGGTGGATCAAAAATACCGGGGCCGCTCAAGTTGAAAATTTTCCGCTTTCTGCGCCGTTGCCAGATAATAGGGCGGCACGCCCGGCCGAATGAAGCCCTGGCAGGCCAATGGAAATAGGCAGCCCGATCGCATTGACGGTGCAAACCGCTGAGCCACATCTGAGAAAGAGCTCCACCCAAGGTCCAAGAAGGAATTCTCCCAGCTGGTGTTCCCTTCCCAAGTCCGAGAAGCGTCCGATCTTTGTGATAGTAGCCGACGTATTCCGAAAGCCGTCTCTTCAGATGGCCTTCATTCACTGCGATCACCTGATCCAGCAGGTCCCTCCCCCAGCTTCCACCCAGCGATCTGTGACACCATTCCGCCAGGGACTTTCAAACGAAGTCCGGATGGGCTGCATGGTGCTGATTCTTCGCACTGCAAGCATTTCATCGACGGGCAGCCCAAAATCGCTTCGGGCTCCCTCGCTCAGGAGAGTGTTCGGATGATAATCGTCCCAAAACGCCGCTTTTCTCCTACTACGCCCGCGACGCGGTCTCTTCAAAATGTTGCAGTATGAACGGGTAAACGTCACGAACGGCGTCCTTGCCGAAAATGCCGTCGATATGACCATAGCCGGGAATCACTTCGCGCGAATAACGAACCGCCGGATTTGCTCGGCAAACCGCGCGGAAGGTTTGTTCTGTGCTTTCCGGGAGAAAACATTCATTTTCGGCCCCATGGATGAACAGTATGGGCATGTTCATGCGATCAATGTGTGGAAGATAGATATCCGATCCCTCCTTCGAAAGTACGTGGCCAGCACGCGTCATAAGACCTAGACCTTCGAAGGCGCGAATATTGGCGACCCCGAACATTTCGTGAAGAGTTTCGTGAGTGGCCTCGTTAAGCCGCGCGTGTTGGTAGAGTGGTGCGTACATGAAAGTGATGCGATGGCAGACGGGGTTCTGGCAGCGTTCGCCGACGGGATAGAGGTCGAGCGCTTTGTTGTAGAGCGTTTCGTGCCAATCGGCATGGGTGTCGGTGTAGGCGTCGAGCGAGCGCACGCCGAGCCGATCGAGGATGTCTGGCAAATGCAGACCGGTGCGAATTCGATTCGGGAGCGGCGGAACAATGTGGGTGGAGATCTGAGAGAGGACGGCCGAGCGCACGCCTTGTACTTCGCCGGAGCAGAGCCCCATTGAGAAAGTCATCGCACCGTAACAGTGTGCAAGAACCTGCACGGTCGCGGCGCCGGTAACTTCGCGGACTCGCTCGATCGCGGCGGGGTAATCCTTGGTGGCTATGTCATCGGCCGTGAACTGCGAGGCGGCGTAGGGCAGGTCGATGCTGGCGCGAAAGTCTAGGAGCCACACGTCGTACTGGTTAGCAAATAGAAATTCGAGCAGGTTCGTTTCGATGGTATCGATCGAGAAGATCGAGCTGCCGACGCCAAGGCCGTGAATCAGAATCACCGGCCCTTTGCGACCGCCGCTGTATCGCGTGAGGCGTAGCTGGATGTTATCGGAAGTTCGGAACGAGCACGCTTCGGGAGTGTCGACTCGAAGCGGGCGTCTCTTTCTAGGAGGAGCGCAGGGATTGAAAGCCGTCGCGTGAGCGAAAATGCCACCGTACGTTTCAAACAGGACGCCCGCGAAGAAGCGGCCGAAGCGACCTTCGGCTTCCAGGCGTTCGCGTTCGTTGCGAGCGTTCGTGGCGCGAATGGTCGTGAGTTGGTGGGCAAAATCCTTGGGCAAGATGCGAAGGATTCCCCTGCCTGCGGGATGCTGCATCTCGGAATCACGCGATATGGTGGTGTACAGCGTGCTCGTGTTGTGCCAGATGCGAAATGGACCGTCGTCGCGGACTACCTTGAAGCCATCGAAGAAAAATTGCTCGCCATCGTGGGCGGCAAGCCGCATGCGGTAGCGCATGAGGCGAGTTTCGACATTGTCGGGGTCTGCGACGAAAAGATTGAATTTGCCATCGACAACAGTCAAGGGCTGCGCGCTGAGCGGAGGCGCTGTGACGGCGCCGGTGATTTCGGCCGAGTGCGCTGGGTCGGCGAGCATCTGGTGCAAGTCCGACGAAGTGATCGTGAGAGTGAATTCGCATGTGGTCTGGTCCCTCTGGCCGAGCGTGGCAGCTTGCTCAAAGCCGCGGAGATCAGTGGGGGAAATTGGGCTCGCCTGGAGTTCGTTCGTCGAGAAGAACCCCACCATTCTCTCGGTAAATGTGAGCCCGATCGGCGTGACTTCCTGTCCGCTCCGGAGCGGGCTGCCTGTGGGTTTGGCAAAGGCGTACTGGAGGATGCCGGATCCGTCGTTTGTGAACGATTCCTTCAGCAAGACGGAATCGTCGATATCACGATATTCGATCTTCATCGTTGCTCCGTCGATTTCCAAGAGCACATGGCCGTTGTACCCGACTTTCGTCTCCGGGTCCTTGCAGTCGATGGGATGCCTGCGCGGATCGTAAAAGCCGATGCGAGCATCCGGTTTGGCCAGACTCGTTAGCTCGACCGGCATGCCACCGTGGCCTATGCAGCGCGGATAAGCCTGCATCGACCTTCCGACATCCTGCAGATTGTAGATGGTGAGGCGATGCTCGTGGCCGTAGAGCCAGACGAATTCCCTGCCGTCGAGAAACTTGAGCTTTTTCAATTGGCGGACCTGTTTTCCGAAAGCCCTTTCGAAGGCACTAATCGGCTGGTGATGCGTGAGCAGGAGTATGCTCTTCTTGCGAATCTCTTCGGGGTGAAGCGCGTCAATCGTCTGTCTTAACCATTTGAGCATCTTCCGATCGAAGTGAGCGTCGACATTGAGGAACGGAAGGGATCGGACTAGCGGCACGCGAAAGAGACCAGGAACTCCGCCGGAGTGATAGCCGGTATCGAGGCCGAGGATGATCCAGCGACCCGCGTCGAGACAGAAGAAGCTCGCGCTTTGCGGATCGGAGACGCCGCCGTGGTGATCGAAGAGACCAAGATGACGGAGAAACTTTTCAAAGTAGCCGTGCCCGCCGGAGTACATCTCGTGGTTGCCCATGAGGGCAAAGCTGCCGCGCACTTCCTCCACAGGCCAGTTGACGCCGTCGAAACGGGAAGTGCTTTCCCCGAGACAGTTCTCTTCGACCTGCGACTTTTCGCCCATGAAATAGACATCGCCGAGATGAAGCGTGTAGTGTGGTTTGGCGGATAGGATATTTTCAGCGACCTTTTCCGACTCTATGGTCCCGGTGGCCCAATCGGCGGCGACAGCTATTCGGAGACGGTCATGAGGCGGGGCCTCGACGCGAAAGATTCCCGATTTGTCCTTCGGGTAGGTGCGATAGCGTGCGTTCAGATGAATGAAGTCCTTGAGATAGAGAAAGAACCATTTCGGACTCGTTACAAATTTGATCAGCGAAGGAAACTTCCCGCCGTACACATCGAGTACTTCCTGCTGGATGCGCGAGAGCAGCGTGCTGCGGCCGAGGACAGATGTATTGCTCAGCAAGGCGAGATGCCGGGGCTTGGTTCTCGTCTCGTTCGAGGGTTTCGGGTTCGCGAAATTATAGGAGCGAGGTAGCACGGTCCCTCCGTGATAGCGCGATGATCATGCTTGCCTGCATGGCGGCATCAGGTCCGCGATTCGTTCGGCAAGGGCGCCGATGGTGCGGGATGGATTCACGCCGAGAGCGCGCGGGACGATCGCTCCGTCAGCGACATAGAGGCCGGGATGGCCGAATACTTCGCCTTTATGGTCCACGACGCCTTCCTTTTCGGTTTCTCCCATGTTGCAGCCGCCGAGGGCGTGGGGCGTGATGAGGTCCTTTTCGAGCGACCATCCCGGGAGAGGAATCGGAAATCCGCCCGTGGCGCGGGCGAGTTCATGATGCTTGTCCGCAATTTCCTTAAAAAGAAGGAGCGACTCCGAGAGGCTCCATTTCATGTCGAGCGAGCCGTTGGCGTCGAGGAAGAGTTCGGCATTCCCCGCGTCAACACCCTGAGCGAACCAGGGCATGATGTGGCGGAACAAGTCCCAACGTGACATCAGGCGCAATAACGCATGCTTGGAAGATCGTGGAGCCAGTTCGTCGGCCCAGTGTCGATCAGACTTCGACGTTCTCCGGACGTGCTGCACGGCTTCGAAGAACTTACCGAGCAAGTTCGGGATTCCGCCGTCCTGGATCCAGAAAACCCGATCCTTCTGGCTGCCGTCGAGATAGTTGATGGCGCTACCAATAGTGGGCCCCCGATCGGCCCAGATGTCGCGGCACTGGTGCCATGCGGGAGTAAGAAAATCTCCGTTGCTGCTCCAATTCCTTCCCAAAGAGCTGCTGAGACGCGGCAGCTTACCTTCCTTGCGGCAGCGAAGAAGGAGCTCGGTAGAGCCTAGGGAGCCACCAGCGACGATAACCCGCGCGGCGGTGACTTTGCCCGGGACGCGGCTGCCCTCCTCTAAACGGTCGAAGTAAACGCAATACCCTCCAGAGACCGGCTCGATGAGGTTAACCAAATGCAACGGGCGAACCTGGGCACCGTGTTTTACGGCGAGCGGGAGATAGTTCTTATCGAGAGTGTTTTTCGCGTACACGCGGCAGCCGATATCACATTCGCCAAGATGTACGCAGGTGCCCTGATCGGCGCCGTATTTGTTGGGTCTGATCGTAGTGTTGTTCGGATTGGGCTCGATATCGAATTTGATGTCGAAGTGATCGTCGAAGCTGACCGCCAGATCGAGCCTTTCAAAGCGATGAGAATCACCGACGCTTTGCGCAGCGTCGAGCATCAGCTGCATTCGAGGAGTCATCTGTCCGACCGGGACCTCGCGAACCTCGAGCATCTGGCCCACGGTCCTGAAGTAAGGAACAAGCCCCTCGTACGTGATCGCCGTGGGCCATCGGTTCGCGAAGGAGCTCTTGGGAGGGACACGGGAGATATTCGCGTAGATCAGCGAGCCGCCGCCGATTCCGGCGCCCTGGGCTACGGACATGCCCTTGAAGACGCGAAGGTCCAGCCAGCCATTGTAGATTTCGGGCCTGACGTGACTCCATATCCACGGATCGTCGATCTTGCGCGGATAGGTGGTACGATCCCATTTACGGCCGCGTTCGAGGACGAGTACACGACACTTTTTTTCGGCCATGCGCAGCGCCGTGATGGCCCCACCGAAACCGCTGCCGATAATTACGATGTCAAAGTCCACGGGATTGTGAGCGGCGTCGCAGACGCCGCAGCCCTGATGCCTTCAAGGTATCCTCGGCTGCCTTGTAACCCGTTTCCACGGAGCCTTTCATGAAGCCCTGCGATGCGGCGACCTGAAATGGCACCTCCGAAACCGCTCCCGATCACGACCGCCTCGTAAGTTTGTCCCATGAAAGACTCGCGTCGGCCGTTTTAGAAACACTCCTTCAAAACCCATTCGCAATTTCTGCAGCCCAACTAAGGGCAATGAACTTCCTTCGTTTCACCCGACGAGACTTGCACAGATTGCGCGCTGCAGTTGCCCACCGTCACTTTGTAGGTGCCAGGCGAGACGACCAAGGTCACATCGGTTACTTCGGTCCTCGGCGAGTCATTAATGACAATTCTCTCTCCCTGCGGCACTGAGGTTATGTGCAGCTGTCCTGGCTGTGCTTGGCTTTGAGACGACCAGGCGGGGCAAGACAAGAGCGCCAGTAAGAGGGCAATTCTAAGGCCTCGGGACTTCGGGCAGGCGGTCACGTTCACCCTCCTCCTTGCTCAGTTCGTGAAAGGCGAAATCGGCAAAGAAAAAGGCTCCCAAAACGAACGTACAAAAATGGGCGGCGCGATCCCAGGCGATCAGAGAACTGGTGAGATCGAAAGAGGGGTATGGCGGCTGAAGCATTAGCACGATGTCTTCGTACGCTCGATACCCGTAGTACATGGAGAATCCCACGAACAGAGCGCTCGCGGAAGCGCCCCAAAGCCCCCGCGGCGAACTGAGCGCCTTCGGCCTGTTGGCCAGGAGGAACCCCATGGCTCCAAGCAAAGTTGTCCCAAGCGTAATCAGCAGCCGGTTCATGTCCAAAAACGCGTCCAGCTGCTTTTCCTGCAGCGGATTCAACGCGGAAATCGATTGCCCATACACTTGCGGCCGGTTCTGCATGTGCACTTCGCCCGCCCACACCAGGGCTCCAAAAACGACAGCTCCGATGTAGAAGCCGATCCTGCGGACTATCGGGCTTCGCATGAACTCCCTTGGTGGCACGGGCTCGCTTCTCGCCTATGACTTCTTCTTCCTGCGCGACTTTCCGCTTTTCTTCCCGGCCGCTCGCGGTTTATTTGCAGTCCGCTTTCTGCGTGCGCGGACTTTTCTTGCGGTGGCTGCGGGCGACGTACTCACAGAGACGCTTCTCGTGGAAATTCCTTTGGGCGTCGAGGTGACCGCTGAGGGCCCGGAAGCGAGTAGTTCCCGCTGCACATTACGCATGTCAGTCGGTGCATACTCCGGCGTCCACCACTTCGATTGAGTGCCGCAGGGACTAAGCGCGAGAGGCTTGACTTGCGTGGCCGCTTGCACGGCTGCGCGAAACTCGTAATGATCGACCAGACGCATCGCTTCCACCGCAAAAACCTCGGCGACTCTAGCGTCGTGTATCGCGAGTAGATTGTCTCCGTTGCTCTGTTCCCCACCCTCCGAAAGATTCGACGAGCCGGTGAATACAACAGGGTTTTGGTCATTGAAGTCCACGACTATAAACTTGTCGTGGATCACCTGACCCGGTCCTCCCGTAAATTCCTTGTCGAACGGAGGCGGCACGTGCTTGATGAGAGCTTCAAACGGCACCAACACGCCCGGTTGACCCGGCTTGTATACTTTGAAACCGCCTTCCGATTGCGTCATCCCGTAGGAGAACACCTTTCCACTCAAGTGCAGGTTCTGGATCGTTTTTAGAACGGCTCCACCACCCTGCAGTTCCATGACGGCAAACATGACCGAAGACTTGGCATTGTTGAGCGCCTGTTGAACTTCTGCGAGAGATACCGTGGCAACCTTGTGCGGCGCAAAACTTACGGAGAAGTTCGGAATGCCACCGCCTTGATTGGGAAAATCGAACCACTGCGAGGCCAGCGGAGAACCGGAAAACTCATTCATATTCGTAAACACTGATTGGAATACCTGCTCGTATTGGCCGGCGATGCCGGGGTCGGTGAACAGAAGGACGTTGTTGGCTTGAACGTAGAGCCCGCGGACTGAAAAGTTTGCAGACCCGGTGAGCACCTTGACGGCTCTTCCGTTCTTTTTCACGATCATGATTTTGTCGTGCGCAAAGCGTTTGAAATGGCCCTGCACGACATTGCTCGCACCGGCCGATTTCACCAGACGCGTATGGGCCACCACCTCCAAGGCCGTTCCCAAATGAAGCGGAGCGTTGTCCAGAACCGCGCGCAGGCGCGTACCCATGGCCTCGAGCTTGTCGACGATGTCGGGCTCGTCCAGATCATAGGCGAACAGGTCCATGGACAGCGTTGGATCGGCCAGACATTCAGCGAGCAAATCAAAGATCATCTTTCGAGCGTGATAGCCCAGCCATTCGTACTGAGGCTGGAAAGGTTGCGTGTTGTAATTGAGGCTTTTCGGCAGCGGACGAATCACCTTGTTCCCAAACTTGCTCGCATAGGCCTGCGAGCTGACGTAGCCGCGTGTAAGCCCGAGTTCAAAGTTGCTTCCCATTTGCGGTGCCAACTGGACCGCGACAGTCGCCTTCGGCCCGTCGATCATTGTTGACCCCTGGCAGTACCTTGCAGTCACTTCGAAATGGTAGTTCCCCGGTAAAATGTCCGCCGGAAAGAAGACCCAGTGAAATTTTTGAAATGGCGCGTTCTGCGAGGAGGTAAATGGAGTTTGCTGTGGGCCCGTGTCGGAAGTGACCTGATTGCTGAAATTAAGGCGGTTCTCTAGGAAAAACGAAGCCCCGGAGGGAGGCGAACAACGGATCGAAAAGCCAGCCAGTTCGTTGGTTTTCAACTCATCGGGGTCGAGGCTGAAAGCAAGCAGAACTACACCATCGCCCACATAGCCCCGGAGCGCAAGTGCATCCGAACTTGCGGGCATCTCTACCTCCTGAGAAAAGAAACTTCAATAAGGGAACGGGTGGAACCTTGGATTGGTGCGTTCATTTTTACAGAAAAACCACTGTCGCGGCGGCTTCTTTGATGGAGCTGCTTATATTACCGAGCAAGTGCACAATAATTTACTGTTACCCCCCGAAAGGGCTACAGTTCGCCTCAAACAATTACTACATAGATTACTTTACGCACGTAATACGCGGGGTAGTTCTCCTGCTACGCCGTGTGGAACCTTCTTAACCCCGCAACGCGCACTCTTTCTTTGAATTAGAGAACCACACCCCGGCAACCACGGCGGCCCCATTTCGGCACTCTCAAGGAAGTTAGGACGATGCCAATAAAACCTCTGACAAGCGCGCCGCCTGCTCCCACGTCTTCGACGCCAAAAGAGTCACAAAAAGGAGAACCTAACCATGAGCCCGAATCGCCCTGTCACCCGCGCTGCCTTGCCGTTCGAGTTGTTCGTTCAAAGACTTAAAGACACCCACAACCCTCTTGAGGAATTTCCAGGAACCTGGACAGGCAAAGGGTTCAATCTCATCGCGCGACCGGATTTTCAAAATGGGAAGCCTTTCTTCCTTGAGCTCAACGGCACGTTCGAGACGCTTGAATTCACCGAGATTGGCGGCGCAATTCCCAACCGTGGGTCCGTCCAAAAAGATATTCAATTGCACGGGATTCATTACCTCCAGCAAGTGGCCGATTGCGAGACCCTCGGTGCCCTTCATATCGAACCTGGTCTCTGGATTCATGTTGTGGATACCGCGGATCCCAAGAACCCCGTATCGATGGTGGTTAGGCAGGCGACCATTCCGCACGGAGATTCGCTGCTGGCGCAAAGCACGTTCGTCAAGGTGGTGCCAACGGGACCGACGATCGCTCCGGTGTTTTCCGTCCCGTTCACGGACGCGGTCATCCCTGGGCTGAACGCGGCCGCCACAAAGCCCGAAACCAACCCTACGTACCTTGATCAGTATCTGAACCCCCGGCAGTTTGAAAAATGCTGCCTTCCGTCTGGTCTGGACCTCAAAGCCGTCGTCAAGGACCCCACGGAGGTATTAAGGGCGGCTATCCAAGGCCAGCCCATCGAGAAAACGGTGGTAATCCAGATCTCCACGGTGGCAGCGGCAGGCTCCACCGGCATTCTCAACATTCCCTTCGTGGTCAAGAATGCCAACGCAGCACAGATGGATGCTATTTTTTGGATCGAGACAGTCCACCCGAAAGGCGAGGATGCTTTCCTGCAGCTTCAATATGTTCAGCGTGTCATCCTCAATTTCCTCGACATCCATTGGCCGCATATTTCGGTGGCCACGCTGGTCAAGCAGTAGAAAAACATAGGGATGACGATACGGGTGAACACAACGGTCGAACATGCCCAATAGACGCCTGCGTTGCATCGTTATCGGTGCAGGACTTGCGGGTCTCGCGGCGGCGCTGCGCCTGACCGAGCGCGGGTGGCGCGTAGACGTCGTGGAGGCTCTTCCTGAATTCGGAGGGCGCGTCTATTCCTATTCCTTTCCGCAAGCCCCTCACCTCCTTTGCGAGCTGGGCGGGGAATGGATCGGCGACGACCACCACCGGATGCAGACCCACTGCCGTCAGTTGGGACTCCACCTCCAAAGGCATCGCTACTCGTTTTCCTTTCCGGACCGATTGCGGCCTTCCAACATTTATCCACCCGGTGCCTGGCCGTTTTCCTCACGGAACAAGACTGCCTTCTTGGACTTCGGAAGGCGTTTCGTGAGTAAGGATTTTGATCTGTGTCAGCAGAGATGCCTGGACGAGTATGACTGGTGGACCTGGCTTCAAAAGTTGGGTTTCACCCGATCCGAACTGCTGCGCCGCGATTTGATGGACAGTACCGACTTCGGCGAGACCATTCGGACGACGTCCGCTTTTGTTGCCGCTGGAGAATATTTCGCCGGCAACCGGACCGATGAGATGGATTGGAAGATTGTCGGGGGCAATCACCGGCTGCCGGAGCAAATGATGAAACGAATTAAAAGCGCCCAAGGCAATTCTGTCCACCTGAATCGGCGGGTGATCGAAATCCGTCAGAGCGGCGCACAAGTGGAAGTCCGCACCGTCGAGGGAGCACGCTCTCAGAAACGGCCCGCCCCCTCCCCGCAAATCTTCCGGGCGGACTTCTGCATATGCACAGCGCCAGCCCGGTCTTTAAAGCTGATTCGGTGGTCGCCAGCACTTCCGGAGGATCAATCGCGCGCCGCAGAGCAACTTCAATATTGCCGGATCATGAAAACGGTTGTCCTGTGCCCGAAACGATTCTGGCCGACGCCGCGCAGAGGAGGCTTTTCCCTGTTTACGAGCAACGTCTCTGACTTCTGCTTTGAGAGCACGCAGGGCCAACCAGGCCCTCAAGGAATTCTCTGCAGCTATGCGATCGGGGATAAGGCCGACGATCTTGCCTCGGAATCACCTGCAAATCTAGCGAAATGGATTACGGACGATGTTCTGCGCGCCACCGGATATCCTGCCGGCGCTGTCCAGGCCATTGGCATTAAAGCACAACCTTGGCAGGAGAATCCGTACACTCAGGGTGCCTACGCCTTCTATCGCCCTGGACAATGGTTCACAATCCGTCCCGTGCTCGCGCGCCCTCACCTTCGAGTGCATTTTGCAGGTGAACATTTGGACGAAAACTGGCAAGGATTCATGGAGGGAGCGGTGCAAAGCGGAGAGGATGCCGCGGACCAGTTGTGAATTTTCCGTTATCCGTGCAAATGCCAGCAAATAGGGAGGCATGGCCAGACGAATGACCCTAACGCGGAACAATGGAAATGACCAGCCCGCTCTGGTCCCCCTGGCTTCGAATATTTCTTTGGTTTGAGACCGAGAAGATAGGCTGTCGTGGCAACACCTTCATGACAGAGATCTATCACGCTTTCCTCCGATGCTGGAAAAACGCTGCTTCGGTGACAAGCTCAGATTCTCGGGCATCCAGTTCTACACGCGATCGAAAGTCGTACTGAGCCAGTGGAATCCTTCGGGGAAGCGCGGCACTTGGTCGTGATGGGGGCAAAACGGTTCCAGACACCTCTGATCTGACACCTCCAACGTCGAACATACCCGGCTTTCCCGCCGTCAGCGATGGGACTCGATTTGATTCCGAAACGCAGGATGGCAGAGAATGGGACCGATTTTGTTAGGCCGGATTTGCACCTTCGAATAAAATCTCATCCACTGAGGTCGCGCTTCGATTCATCCCGAACACCATCGGGCTCCCCGTCCCGTCTTCGTCGCCGGCATTGAACTCACCGAAATCTCGTCCGAAAAGCGCATTGAGGCACACACAAGAAACCTGAACCTGATCGGGTGCTTTGTAGAGACGATGACACCATTCCCCGAGGGCACGAAGGTCAGACTTAGAATCTCACATGGCGGCGCGACCTTCGTTGCCTCAGGCAGAGTAGCGTATGCGCGGCCCAATGCGGGAATGGGAATCGCCTTCATGACGATCGACCCAAAAAGCCAGGAGGTCTTGGACTTGTGGCTGGCCTCTCTCAGAAGATAGCTTCGCCCTCTGCGCGCCGACGATACCTAGAAAAGGCTGTGTGAATATACCGCGCGCGCCGGAAGCGACGTGATGCACCTCACACTTTCGCTCACCGCTTTGTTTGATTCTCCTTTCCCTTGCGGCAGGAGGGGCCCGCGCTCGGCGACTTCCGCGGGAGAGAGACCCGCCAATTCGAAGCGTACGTGTTGGAGTGTGGAGTGGCCAGGCAAGGGATCCCAAGCGCTTTCCAGGAAGGCTATACACAATACTTCAAATAAGTTGTAGTATTGTGTTATGCGAAACCGCCACAAGAACGCCGCCAGGCGGCTCTACGAGACCGCCGAAGGCCAACAGGGCTTCTTCACGACCAAGCAGGCCAAGGCTGCGGGGTTTGCCGAGAATACCCATCCGTACCACGTCCGGTCGGGTAATTGGATTCGCGAACATCGGGGAATTTACCGGCTGGCCAGCTTTCCGCGAGGGGGGCGGCCTGACCTGATGCTTTGGTCGCTTTGGTCCAGGAACCGGCGAGAGGCCGAGCAGGGAGTCTACAGCCATCAAACCGCCTTGAGCCTCCACGACCTTTCGGACATCATGCCAGCAAAGCTGCACATGACGGTGCCGAGAAGCTTCCGAAGAAACAGTCAAATCCCCCGCGTGCTTGTCCTGCACTTCGCTGACCTTCCTGCGAACGATATCGGAGTGGTTGACGGGTTACGCGTGACAAAACCGATGCCAACCATTCTGGATCTGCTGGCAAGCGGTGAGGTGCCACCAGACATTCTTCGTCAAGCGCTCCGTGAAGGGCTAAGGCGGGGGCTCATTCGGAGTAGCGACGTGGCGAATGCCAGAAATCGCCTCGCCGATAACAAACAACTGAGAATTCTCTTTCGGAAAGTGGCCGCGTGATGGGGCCCGAGAAATATGCGACGGCGGCGGCATTTCGAAGGGCGCTGGAGGACAGGCTCCAAGGTATCGCAGTGAAGGAAGGCGTTGACTTGCAGCGCCTCCGCCGACAAGTTGCTTTCGATCGATTCCTGGCGCGGCTGTTTCAAGCAAAACATCCCCTCGCCCTGCCTTGGGTGCTGAAAGGCGGTTACGCCATGGAGCTGCGGATCAAGACCGCCCGCACCACAAAGGACATCGATCTGACTCTGCGCAGCGTTTCCGGCTTCCGCGAAAAGAGAGACGATGAGAAACATCGGGCCGTCCTCGAGAAGTTTCAAGAAGCTGTCGCAGTCAGCGCGGACGATTTCTTCGCTTACACGATTGGTGAAGCGATTTCTGGATTGGACGCGGCGCCCCAGGGCGGCACACGGTTTCCGGTCGAGGCCCGGCTGGATGGCCGTGTATTCGTCGGTTTCCGCTTGGACGCAGGAATCGGCGATGCGGTGATCGAGCCGCTTAAGACCGTTGCAGGACGCGACTGGCTGGGGTTTGCGGGAATCGCCAGCCCGGCGCTCTACATGATTTCGCGCGAGCAGCAGTTCGCTGAGAAGCTTCACGCATACACCTTGCCGAGGGGTGAATCGGCAAACAGCCGCGTTCGAGACTTGGTCGACATGGTCCTCTTGATTCAATCCGGAACGATGACTGCCGACAAGACTGCTGAGGCCATCCGCATCACGTTCGATCATCGGAAGACTCATGCTTTGCCGAAAGTGTTGCCGCGCCCGCCGGCGGAATGGCAGAAGCCGTACTCCGCTCTGGCTCGCGAGTGCAGAATATCCGGGCAGGTCGATGATGCATTCCTGGTTTTGCGGACATTCGCAGAATCAATCGCAGGCCACTCTTAACCTGGTTGTTGCCGGATGAGCCGGATCGCTTCGGGAAGCGCGCTGTCTGTGGAATCGACGCCACTTTCATCGGAGCCTGCGGTAGGCGGAGCCTCGGCTTCGCCCCCTTCTCCAGGCGCAAGAAACAAATTCGCTTCGAGCCCGTGCTGCTTGGTATAGAGGTCATAGTAACGGCCACCGGCAGCGAACAGCGACGCATGCGTGCCTCGCTCGACGATGCGGCCTGCCTCAATCACCAGAATCTGGTCCGCGCGGCGAATCGTCGACAAGCGGTGGGCGATGACAAACGTGGTTCGTCCCTGCATGAGGTACCGCAAGCCGTCCTGAATGACGGCTTCGGATTCGGAATCGAGGCTCGATGTGGCTTCGTCCAAAATCAGGATGCGCGGGTCGGCGAGGATCGCTCGCGCAATCGAAACGCGCTGCTTCTGGCCGCCGGACAGCTTCACGCCGCGCTCGCCGACGACGGTGTCGTATTTCTTCTCGAACGTTTCGGCGAACTCATCCACACGCGCGATGCGACAAGCGGCCAGGATCTCCTCTTCGGAAGCGCGAGGCCGCGAGAACGCGACGTTCTCGCGAATGGTTCCATCGAAGAGAAAAGAGTCCTGCAAGACCACGCCGAGCTGCGTGCGGTAGGAATCCAGACGGACGCGCGAGAGGTCCGCACCGTCCACCAGGACGCGGCCGCGCGTTGGCATGTAAAAGGCGGCAATCAATCCGATGATTGTGGATTTCCCAGCTCCTGAGGGGCCGACCAGCGCGGTCACTGTGCCTGGTTCCGATTGAAAGCTGATGTCGCTCAGAACGGGCTTTGAAGGATCGTAGGCGAAGTCCACGTGCTCGAACTCGACGCGTCCGGCGATGCGGCCGAGGTGAATCGTGCGCTTCACGTCTTCGTCCTCGGGCCTTTCGTGAAGTACCTCATGCGTGCGTTCGAGCCCGGCGATGGCTTCGGTCATTTGCGGGCCGATGCCGACGATTTGCGAAATGGGCGAGACGAGCATGGCCAGAAAGATCGTGAAGGTCAAGAATGTGCCGAGAGTCATAGCGCCAGAGAGGATCCGGTGCGCCCCCATCAGCATGATCGTCGCGCTGATCAGCCCGATCATCACGGTGGCGGACAGGCTCATCAGGGAAGTGGCGGTCAGAGTCTTTAGCACGTTGTCGAGTAGGCGCTCGACGCCCGCGGCAAAGGTGTTCGCCTCGCGCACTTCGGCGTGGTATCCCTTCACTACACGCACGCCGCCGAGCGACTCCGTAAGCCGGCCGGTAACCTCCGCATTGATTTTGGGGCGCGCCCGGTAAAACGGACGAATCGTGCGGAACGCCTTGTTGAGGAGAAGCGCAAACACCAGGAGGAGGCAAACCGCCACGCCCGTCATCTTCACGCTGATGCGCAGAAGCACGGCCAGCGCGATCATCGCCGTCATTACGCTGCCGGCGAAATCGATAAGGCCCGTCCCAACCAGATTGCGGATTCCTTCCACGTCGCTCATGATGCGGGAAACCAGGGCTCCGGATTTGTTCGCGTCGTAAAACGACACGGGCAGCCGCCCGATGTGTTCCTGCACCTTTCGCCGCAGCTCGTTCACCATCCGCTGCGAAGATTTGGAGAGCAGTTGCGTCAAGCTGAAGGACGTAAGGCCCTGAACGATCGTGGCGGCGAGGACGACGAGGACAATCGGCGTGAGAAGGCGCACGTCACGCTTGCCAATGACGTCGTCCACCAGATATTTCGCGGAGGCGGGCAGCACGAGTCCCGCGACGCGATTGACCACCATGAGGACGAGTCCGATCGCCAGAACCGTCCGGCGCGGGCGGATCAACTCCCAAACGTCGGGCAAAGCTTTCCAAGAAACCGCCGGTTTCTTCGGCGGATCGCCTCTTCTCATACTCATCCCATGCAACATAGTGTATCTGATTCGGGTAGAGCTTTTTGGATGCCGGAGAGTGCGGACCCGCCGGGGGCTTCGTCACTCAGCAGGCTTGAATGAATCACGAGCCTGGCCTGCGCGCGAGACACAGGGTAGAAGGCTTGGTTCAGAGAGGCCAAGAAGCGCAGCTTTTGTTCGCATACTGGACCTTTTTGTTCAAAGCGTTGCCGTTGACGCCCAATCGAAAGAGCTCTCGCCGGGGGCGTGCGTTCGCGTTCAAAACGGAGAGTCACGGGAGCTTCCTGAGAATCGCTGTGATCCGCCCGACAACTTCCGCGTCGACCGCGTTGCCAAATTCCTGCGTCTGACCTTTGTTGCCTGGATAAGCATGAAGGACGAGATGATCACCTTCGAGAGTGCAGCGGCCGCACAAGTAGGTCCCATCCCGCCTGAGAATCACGTAAAGCGAAGTTTCGCAAGACGGCTTTTGCGTCGGGGAGGGAGGCCTTGTCGCGCGGCGGTTCACGGCGACGAGTGCGGCGTTTTCAAGCCACGGATGGAGGGGCGCGTGCTCCTGGCCGACCCAGAACAGATCCGCCAGAGAGAAACTCTTGAGGCCGGAGATAGTCTGAAGGGAATTCCGCAGGAATAGCGGGACCTCTTCCCATTGTCCCAGGAACGAGTTAAGAAACCCGCTCCCGGCGGACGGGATCTCTTTAGGGAGTTGTTCGGGTAGGCTCCCGGAAGACAGGGTTCTCGGAATGAACTCGTCCGGGATCGGTTCGTTTCCGGCGAGACCGAGCGGAAGTCTGAACGCGCGGAAGCACTCTTCGAAGGCGACGCCGTACAAAATGCACAGGGTAAGGATCTTCTGCACGTGTCTTGGCGGCTCAGTCAGGGTTTCGTAGTCGGAAATCGTGCTCGGCGCGGCAAAGTAAATTTCGTCGGCGAGTTCCGCTGCGATCAAACGGCTGAATGAGGACGCTTCGCGGAAGGAGAATCCCGCCTTCAAGCGCGCTTGCCGGAAGAGTTCCCCGGCGTCGAGTGGTCGGTCGGGTCCGAACTTTCTCGCTGGTTTTCGCAAGGCAACGGCTCCGGGAACTGCCACCGCACGGCGAGCGCGGGAGAGGGGCCGGATTTCCGCGTCGATGACTCCCAGGATTCTCGCTTCCGTGCCAAGCCGCAGCTCCCGTTGCAGGCAGAGGCGTTGGACCGAATGCAGAACGATCCGATCCCCCGCCGTCAAAAGGACCTGCGAGCAAGTCCACCCGAAGTCGCATTCAAGCAGGAAATAGCGGCCTTCGCCGGCCATCTTTTCCAGCAACGCGGGTTCGCGCGAGGGTCGTGGATTGGCCCGGACGACGCACCCGGGCGAGAAATAGGGAAGCGCATATAAATCCTGCTCGCCAACCACGGCGTAGAGGAAACGGCTTGTGTTGCGGGCGAGGATTTCGCAGGCCCGCTGCGGGGGTGCGGTAGCCAGAAGCCGTCCCAGAGGAGCGGTCGCAGCTTCCGGTCCGGGTTGCGGCCTGTCGGCGAACCAGGGAATCCAGGCTTGCGCGTCGTGCACTGCCGGGTCCAGCAGTATTGTACGTCTCCTGGGGATGAGGAACTGGAGGCCCGAAGATCGATCGAGGTCGAATCGAAAGACCTCAAGCCAGTCTGGAAACCGGTAATTCGTGACGTGGCTTAGGGCAAGTATCTGTTCGATCGAAGGTGCAAGCGTTTCCCCCTTCAGCCGAGAATAGAGGTTGTGGGGAATGCCGAAGCGCGTGGAACGGCCGAACACTTGGCGCGAGCGTTCAGAGACATGGTGAAGAGAGAGTCCTCGCATTGCGAGAATCCGGCTCACTCGGTCGGCTCTTTCGTTCCGGGATGCGTTCATCGTGTTGCATATAGCGGGGATTCCATCGCAAGAGGGAGGGATCGCTCCTGTGGCCGCAATTGCGACCGAGGGCCACATTTTCTCCCATTGCCCGATTGTTCGGCTATAGATGACAAGGTTACGTAGCTGGACATCAACTGCTTCCAAGGGTAGTATCCGCCCCAATGGACGCGAACAAGGTGAACGCGCTCGCGGGAAAGCAGCTAAAAGTACTGCGCGAACGCTTGGGCCTGTCGACCCGGGACGTCCAACGGTTGAGCCGACAGATCGCCTCGGAAAAGGCGAACGAGGAATTCTACCTTTCGCACAACTGGGTGACCGACATTGAGCGGGGGAAGTTCAGGCCGGGCATGTTCAAGATCTATTCGCTCAGCGCGATCTATCACCGCAAGTTCACCGAAACCGCATCGCTGTTCGGATTGCAGATCGCGGATCTGCGCCGCGACAGCGCGGCACTCGGCCTGCCCAAGACCCATCTGATCGATACAGCGCCGGAGACGGAGGCAGTTTCTTTGCCGGTGGCGTTCAAGCCGGATTTTCACTTTGAGAAGACGAATCTCCTGGCCAGAGTCGTCGAAAAGTGGGAGGCGGTGCCTGTGGGTCTGTTGCAGCACCTGGATCTTCGTACCTCCGTATACGGCTATATCGGCCTTGAGGACTTCACCCTCTATCCGCTCATTCGTCCGGGATCTCTTGTGCAGATCGATGCGTCCCAACGAAAGATCAGCCCTGCGCCGTGGAAGACGGAGTTTGAGAGGCCGATCTATTTCACCGAATTGCGGGACGGCTACGTGTGCAGCTGGTGCGAGATCGACCGCGGACGGCTGGTAGTCATCCCTCACGCCCATTCGCACCGGGAGGTGCGGGTTTTTGATTACCCGGGACAGGCGGAAATCGTCGGGCGAGTCACCGGGGTGGCCATGTGCATCGTCGGAGAGAATTCACTACAGGGACGGGAACCAACCCGCGATAAATGATTCATGCACTTCGGGATAATCGGGCCCCGGCGTCATCGGGTATTGTGGGGAGTGTCGGCATCCGGAGAATGCCCGTTCTCTGTCTGCTGCTGTCGCGGCGAAATCCACTGATTCACGTCTGCAAGTTCGATTCGCTCCTCCTGCCCATCTTCCTTGGAAAAGGCGTCCAGACTTTTTTGGCATTCTTGATCCCACAATTTGCGCCTGTGAGGAAGCCTTCGGTCGGCAAACGAGCGACAAGGGCGTAACCTTCGCGACAAGCGTCACCAGTGCTGTATCTTTGCCTGCCTTCGGCTCCATTGTATTTCACATGATGGTTTTTTTTAGCTTCGCTTGCGAATCAGTATTCTTCGGGAAGCAAAACTGTGGTCGAGGAGCGATCGGCTTCGGTGATGACCCAGATCTTGTCACCCGCCGAGGTTCGGTAGCTGCTGAGGAGACGGAAGCCTCGTTTTAAGCTGAGGTAGTTTTCTGCCCGGTCTTCGAGCGGCAGCTCGCCCCAATCGCCCGTCACATGGCGCGCAAGGAATTCGAATGCGTTTTGTTCCGACTTTTCGAGTGCGGTGAGAGCGCCCGCCGTTGCGACGAGGCGCCCCAAGTCAAACAGGAGTTGTTTGGCGACTTTGTCCATAATGTGATTTCTCCTTCTGCGGATTTGGCGTTTGCTCACCGGAGGCGCGGCGGAGGAGCCGCGCAGTCCGAAGCAAGTGCCTTCATGGCCGGGGGAGCGCGCCTGTCCGTCGGCGCTGTCAAGGGCTTCCGCAACTGCGGACGTTCATCGAAGCGAAGCGCAGACCCTTGACAGGAGAAGCGGACGGATCAGGCGCAGGATTTGGCCAGGAAGCACAGGTAGGTCAGCAACGAGAAGGCAGAAGAGAAAACGGATAGAAGACTTAAAATGTCTCGTCAAGGAGGTAGAGGGACCTCCCGGTCAAGCGGACTTACTGAGACAAACCACAGAAGATCTGCGAGATTTCATTGGGAAGCAAACAGCCGAAAACTCGCCTTGAAGTTGATACAAAAAAGCCGGTCCGATCAGTGCTATAGACTCTCTCACTCACCTTGGTACAAAAACTCGGTCCGGTTAATGATCAGAAACGTTTGACCTCGATTCCACAGAACTGAGTCAGCTCGAGATTGAGAAGCCTTCGGCGTAGTCCCTTGCAAGAAAAGCGAAAAAAGGTGTTAGTTGAGCTTCTGCACCCTGAGGAAACGGAACAGAAATCCAGTGCTGCCAACGTCGAACAAATCGCATTCTTTTGCGTGCATGCAATGCAACTGGGGTTGCTGCCGCAACCAGCAACAACCCCAGCCATGTCCGCAGCATCCTCTGGGGAGTCTCCCTCCCTTTTAGCGAGCGGGTCCAGCGGCGTTCGGGCATTGGCCAGAGATTACTCTCGATCGGATTTCTGTCAATCCGTGGAAACCGCAAATCACATCCGTAGGAATACGGATATGCAACAGGCCGTCATTTGAGCTTCCTCCTGACTTTGGTTACGACTTCGATTAGCTCCGAAAGATTTTCAAGCTTCTGTCCTCTCTTAAACCAGGGGTCCTTTAACGCCAATCGGTATCTATGGGGCCGATCTAGGCAGGGCATTACGTGAAAATCGAAGAAGCCACTGTTTTCTTCGTCGAGCCTCGCAAGCAAGGTAACGAATCTTCGCTCATATGGGTGTGGGTCTACCAGCCATCGGGTCGTTTTGTTCCACACCTGAACGGCTCGTGCGATAGCCAATGAAACTGTATTCCCCCCAGGCAAACGAAGCTTGTCACGCCACCTGTTATTTCGCTTCACGAGTTGAATTTCATTGGGTAAGGCTTCCAGGATGTCTCGCAAAAGCCTTTGTCGGAGCGCAAAAGTGCGACGGCGCATGTCGAGTGGCTCGAATTGTTCGGAATTGTGGTATCCAATGAGCTCGTAGGCCCGTCGCAAACTGCCAAATCGCGTTATGTAAGTTGAAGGGGACGCCATGTTCGGACAAGACTGGATTAGATCGCGAGTGACCCTTCCCTTTGCTGCGAGGAGCGCCTGCAATTCATTGAGGAGGTAGTCATTGGACTTATTGAAAGTTCGCGATCCTAGGATCTCTTGGGCTTTCTCAAAGGTTTGAAAGTCTACGATTGGTTCGAATGCATTGGGGACCTCAACCCACTCACACCTGGGGAGCCGAATCGTAGGCGTGTAAAGCTTGCGAGCTGTTCGGCAATAGACATTTCGTCCAGAATACTTCGGGTGCGTCAGGATATTGTAAACGGCTTGATAGTCCCATTTTGAGGACGGGAGATATTTGATCCCTCTTCGGTTGAATTCTCTTGCGATGCCGTAGACTGTCCTCTCCCCCGACACGAGCAAGCGAAAGAGTTCCTGGACGTTCTCAACCTCTTCTGGAGGGCCGGGAACGAGGATGACTCTATCCGTGGTGATGCTTTTTCGCTCGCCAAATTCCAGAAACTGCTTTGTCGTTCGGTTAGGTGATACAAGCAGCCGGCGCAGACCGTACCCGGGTCTGCCCCCCTGTTTAAAGCCTAGAAGCGCAAGACGCTTCTGGCCAGCGAGGACCTTCACACCTAATTCGCGGGAGTATTCGCCCGCCATCGTGCGCTTGAGAGCTTTCATGATGAGACTAGGGAGGCTGCCATCGTTTGCGAAAGTCTCGGCACAGTAATGGACTGGGACTCCGGCAGATTTGCAGAGAAATTCGTAATGCGCCGATTCGTCGGTGTCTTGGAAACGGCCCCAACGACTCACGTCATAGACGAGAATCACCCGATATTTTGAGTCTCCCCGAACCACATCCTGTAGGAGTTGTTGAAGACCTGTTCGATGCTTGAGAATTACTCCGCTCCTAGCGGTATCCATATACGTTTGGACAATCTCGTAACCATGAAGCTCCGCATACTTCTGGATCGCAGCGGATTGGTTTTCCGTGGAATATTGTTGGTGTTCCGTAGACATCCGAAGGTACTGCGAGGCCGGAATAAGACTTGTAGGCATGTGCCCTCCTCCGAGGGACACATCGGCCGATATCTAAATGACTTTAGGAAAAAAAGGAACTTGGGCCGTACTTTTAAAAAATGCCTGAGGGCAGGATAGGAGCACGTGTCTCAGCGTTGTGGTTGGCTTCATCGGTGCGATATAGGGAGGCCTGTTTCAACAAGGCATGCTCACAAAGCAAAGCAGATACGAGGCAAATCCCGCGGTCTGTTTCGATAGGAATAAAGAGATAGAGTGAGAATGGGGAAAACGGCTGAGGACCCGCGTGAGAACCACTTTGTAGTGCTCCCCTCTAAAACTGGACAGCCTACCTTAGGTAGAATCAGGGCCTCCCAAACAGGAGGCAGCATGGGCAGAAGACCACGTATCGATCGAACCCCGGAAGAAAAATGGCAGATCGTGCA
>Ga0335073_10000221_pt1 | contig 72000 bp, 65 predicted proteins | sample Lox_Sample_22_FD_207093 | JGI IMG/M metagenome (GOLD analysis project Ga0335073, IMG submission 207093) | Soil microbial communities from Loxahatchee National Wildlife Refuge, Florida, United States - Lox_Sample_2.2 | ecosystem: Environmental > Terrestrial > Soil > Wetlands | place: USA... | reverse complement strand
GCGTCGCGGAATGCGGCCTTCCAGCCCGGGGACAGGTATGCCAAGGGGTACTTCACGATCTGCGGCGTGAAGAAGGAGAGCTGAATCTGGTCCACCCCGCCGATGCCGATGCGATGCATCCACTCGAGGTCCTTGCGGATGCCGGCGCGAGTGATGTTACTGCCGATCCAATGCCACCAGACCTGCGGCCGCGCGTTCTGCGGTGGCGATTCGAAGCCCTGCTGAAGCACGGAGTCCGCGCGAGTGATGTGGGCGCCAACGGTCGCGCCCGCGGCCAGTGCCTCGGAACGAGCCGACAGAGACAGCAGCGCGACGGCGAGCGCCACCCAAGTGCGCCGTGGATTCAGCGGCGATTCGGTCAGCACGTCACCCTCACGCATTCACCGACGATCGAGTGGCCGCAATACGCCTGATGGAAATCTCACGAGGACCTCCGAAAACTTTGTTTGGCGGCCGACATTATCTATTGACTGGTCAGTCTGTGTCGGTGCATAGTTTATTTGATGTTCGCGAACCACGCCAGCCTTTGACGGCTCCGCCTTCATCGATTTGGCGTATGGCGGGAACGGATATGGTGCGCCGGTCGACACTCGTCTCAGGCGGCAAGCGACTCGCAGAAACGTGCCGGGTCGCGCCGTTCTTCTTCGCCGTTCTGGCCGTAATCCTGCTGGCTGCTGCCGCGCCGATCGAGGCGCGCGTCGACGGCTCGCCCTCGGCAAAGTCCTCGACCGGCTATTTCTCACTACGCCAGATCGACGGCAAGTGGTCCTTCGTGGATCCCCACGGTCACCCGTTCTACTCCATCGGGGTCGCCGCAGTGACGATGAAGGGCTACACCGATCCAAGTGGCGTCAATCTGTATGGGGACACGGTCACGAGGAAGTACGGCACGGAAGACGCATGGGCCGCAGCCCAGCGCAGGCGGTTCCAGGAGTGGGGCATCAACACGGTCGGCGCGTTCTCGAATTTGGGTCCATTTCTGACTCGCCGCATTGCGCTGACCGTGTTCATCCGAACGGCAGACGATGACACGGACTTTTGGGACCCGGCCTGGGCGGCGCATGCGGCGGCCACGATCACCCGCGTCGCCCGTCGATATCGAGACGACAGGAACGTTCTCGGTTACTTCATCGACAATGAGCTTCCGTGGACTTTCGCCCTTCAGGATCTCGGGCGGCCGGGCCGCGAGCTGTTCATCATGGGCCGATACTTCCACCACCCCGCCGGAAGACCGGTGCTGTTGCGGTTCCTGAGGAAAAGCTACCGCAGCCTCGATGACCTGCGGGCTGACTTCCCTGGCGCGACGCTGCGGGGGCCCGACTGGTTGACGCTCGACTGGTCGACAGCGACTCTCGGCGCCAAAGTGACGCCACGCGGCGAAGCGACACTCGACGCGTGGGCAGGGGTCATGGCGCGGCGGTACTTTGCCGTTACGGCCGGCGCATTGCGCGCGGCTGATCGCCATCATTTGAATCTCGGCTTGAAATTCATCGGTGGCCTGACTCCGATCAGCGTTCTCAAGGCAGAGGTCCCGTACGTAGATGTCGTCTCGGTGGATTTCTATGACACCGGTACGCTTTCCGGCCGAAGGCACAAGCCCCTCCGGAAACGACGCGCGCGGAAACTCACGGAAACAGCCACCCAGGAATTCGAGTCGCTGATATTGCCGCTCGTCCGCCATGACAGGATCGTGCCCACCTCGGGCATGCTGGCCGCCTGGTACCACCTCACCGGCAAGCCGGTCCTGATTGCCGAGTTCGGCTATCGCGCCGCGGATTCCGGATTGCCGAACACCATTCCGCCGGCCATTCCCGTGCTGCCCGATCAGCAGGCCCGCGCTCGAGCCGTGACCAACTATGCGGACTGTGCCATCGATGCGCCGTACATCATCGGCCTGCAATACTTCCAGCTTTTCGACGAGCCGGCAGCCGGCCGTGCGCTCGACGGCGAAAATTCCAACTGGGGCTTGGTGAGCGGCAGGGATGTCCCCTACAACCCCGTTACGTCGGCACTTGCGGCGGCCGGGCGGCTTGCATCCCGGCGACTGAGCCGAGACTTCAGGCCGGCGCCCTGCACGCCCGTGGGGATTCAGGACTTCGGAAGGATTTCGAGGCAATGAATGTGCCTTGAGAGGCGCACAGCCTCTTTTCGGGCAATTTGAGATTTCATGACAGGGGGGAGTGTTCGATATGAACCTTGATGTCGACGGTGATTCGCGGCGCAAGTATCCCGGTCTTGCCGTGCCGTGCATGAAGAGGGCGACTGCACGGAGAATGGCGGCATCATTCAAGATGGCCGTCCTGGCGATCGTCGCACTTCCGAGCTCAATGGCGTACGCACAGATGACGACTCGTACAAATGATTTCGGCGTGATACCGACCCCACCCCAGCCACATGCAATACCGCTGCTGCGTCGCGGCACCGAGCGGACGAAGAACAGGGAGCAGTGGGCCATGTTCGGCAACATTCGCCAAGTGCGCAACGTCACTGATCCGACGCTGACTCCGTTTCTCCCGAAATCTTCCGAGGCTACCGGGGCCGCAGTCGTTGTCGCCCCTGGTGGGGGCTTCGTGATGCTCAGCATGGATAGCGAGGGCTATGAAGTTGCACGCTGGCTCGCCAAGCATGGAGTCGCTGCTTTCGTGCTGAAGTACCGCTTGCGCAAGACTCCCGAGGACTTCGCGGGCTTCGTGAAGGCCGCCGAGGCGATCGGAGGCAACGTCAAGCACAACGGCCCGGATCTATCCGAGACGCCGGTCAACGCACTCGCTGACGCGAAGGCGGCCGTTCGGTTGGTTCGGGCACGGGCCCGGGAGTGGGGGGTGGACCCTCGCCGCGTGGGCTTCATCGGCTTTTCCGCAGGCGCAATGCTCGCCGAGCGCATGGGATTGGTCCGCGACGAGGCTGCACGCCCGGACTTCATTGCCCCGATATATGGCCCACTGAAGGCGCTGACGGTGCCTGCCGATGCACCGCCGATGTTCGTGGCGATCGCCCTGGACGATCCACTGATGACGGGCAATAAGAGCCTGGGTCTGATCACGTCCTGGTGGAAGGCCGGCCGGCCCGTCGAGGCCCATCTCTACGAACGGGGCGGCCATGGTTTCGGCATGATGCACCCGACGGCCGCCACCGGACTTTGGATAGACGAGTTTTACGCATGGATGAGGGACGGCCGCTTCCTGCAGGGCCCCGGTGAAGCCGCGGGCTCGTATTCCACCGAAACTCAGTTGGGAGTTTTACTCGATGACCCCCGCGCGAGAGCAGTTCTCGAGCGGCTCATTCCCACACTGGTGAACAGTAAGGACATCCGGTTGGCCCGCATGATGACCTTGCGCCAGATGCGCCCATACTCGCCCAACATCCTCACCGCGAGCGTGCTGAACGGGATCGATGCCGAGCTCGCAAAGATCGATAAGGGGCCGGATCACCAAGCCCGGCGCTGAGCCGGCGCACACCCAGGCCGTGGGCTCCGCAAGCGGCTCTCCCGCAACGCCTGTCCCATTGTCGATATGCCGGTCCCGGCTTAGACATTTTTTCACCTTGCGACTCGATGGCAGCTGCCTGGATTAGACTAAGAACCGCGTGAGCGCCGGCAATGCAATGAGTAATCCGATGCCAGAAAAGCAGTCGCGGTTTGAGCGCAGCTATTGTCGAATCTGTACTTCACTGTGCGGAATCATTGTTGAGATCGAGGGTGACCGGGTTGTCGATGTGCGGGGCGACAAGGAGCATCCGCTGACGCGTGGCTATACCTGTCCCAAGGGGCGCGCGCTACCGCAAATGCACCACCACCCGCAGCGGCTCGAGCGGCCGCTGATGAAGCAGGGAGATGCATTCCAGACAGTGACCTGGGATCGAGCGCTGGATGACATCGCGCTCAAGCTGCGGCAGACGATTGCCGATCACGGGCCAGGCTCAGTCGGAATCTTCTTTGGCAGTGGCGTAGGCATGGACGCTGCCGGCTACCGCATGGCGGAAGCGCTGAAAAGTGCCCTCGGTACACCCGCGAGATTCAGTCCGCTGACGATCGATGGCACGGCTAAAACGCTCATCGCGAGCGTCGTCGGAGGCTTTCCGGGCTTCAGCCCGCGGCCCGACTACGAGAATGCCCGATTGGTCCTCTACATCGGCATCAATCCGATGGTCTCGCACGGTCATACCGTCGCCATGCCCAACCCCGCGCTGACCATCCGCGCGGCGGCGAAGAAAGGGGAGGTCTGGGTCATCGACCCAGTCCGCACGCATACAGCCCGATTCGCGTCCTCTCACGTCGCCCCCCTGCCAGGCACCGACTACGCCATATTGGCGTATCTGGTCCGCGAGCTGTTGCACCAGGGCGCGGACGAGGACGTATTGGCGCACAAGACGGTGGATTGCGACCGGTTGAGAGCGGCTGTGGAGCCCTTCACATTGGAACGCGCGGCCATCATCGCCGACGTCGCAACAGAAGATCTTGCCGCCCTGCTCTCCTCCGTCCGCCACGCTGGCCGGCTCGCCGTCGAGACGGGGACCGGCGTGACCATGTCAGTCGGCGCTAACCTCACCCAATGGCTCGCCTGGGTGCTGATGATCATCACGGATTCGATGAACCGGCCTGGCGGCGTGTGGTTTCACTCCGGCTATCTCAATCGCTACGACGCCGCCGAGCTGCCGATCGTGACCGAGATCTTCGGCCCGGGACCGCCGAGCCGGCCCGAGCTTCGCGGCATGATCGGCGACTGGCCGTGCGCCGCGCTGCCGGACGAGATTGAGAGCGGCAATATCCGCGCGTTCCTGAATCTCGGCGGCAACATGATCCGCTCCTTCCCGGATGCCAACGCGCTGCGGGCGGCGCTGCAGAAGCTCGATCTCTTCGTGACGACCGAAATCATCGAGAACGAGACCACCGCACTGTCGACGCACGTGCTGCCGACCAAGGATCAGCTCGAGCGGCCGGACATCATGCTTTGGGATTTCATGAGCTCGCGTATCGACGCTCAGTACACGCCGGCGATGGTGGGACCGGTCGGTGAGCGACGCGCCGCCTGGTGGGTCTTTGCGGAGCTCATGCGGCGACTCGGTCACCAGCCGCCGGGTGCCTTGCCCGCGGACGACCGCAGCGCGGATGCGGATGATTCCATGCTCTCTGCCCTCATGCCGTACGCACGCTGTACGTTCGCGGAGCTCGCTCAGGCTCGGTACATGGAGTCCGGCCACGAGTTTCCAGCGCGCTGGGTCGATGAGCACATCAAGCGTCTCGGCGGTTGGCGCCTGGCGCCGGAGCCCCTGAGAGAGCAGCTGCGCGCGGTCAGCTCGGAGCAGCTGGAGGCGCGAAGCAACCCGCGCTCCTTGTGCCTCAGCCCACGCCGCCAGCGACACCATGTGAACGCCCAATTGCTGTTCCTCGGCTCACCGATGGAGATCCTGCTGCATCCGGAAGATGCCGCCGCGGCCGGCGTCGCAGACGGTCAACGTGTGATCGTGCGAAGCGATCGGGGTGAGATCGTTGGGGTTGCACGGGTGGACGGAACGATCCGGCGCGGGGTCGTCTCGGTGCCGCATGGACACCAGCACTCCAACGTGAATTTCCTGACCGACGTCCACAACGTGGACACCATTACGGGCATGGCGCGCTATTCCGGGTTCACCGTGAGCGTGCATCCTGCGGCGGTCGAACCGGCAACTCAGTTCTGAGCTAGGCAGATCGCATCATGGCAGGCATTGGACCGGTTGCAAAAGTGAAGCAGGACGTGAGCGCGGTCGTTCAGCACTACTCGGGTCTTTCGCGCGCGGTGCTGGAATACAGCCTGGTCATGAAGCGCATGGTCGATGCGGCCAAGAAGCCGGGCTTCTCGGAGTTCAGCTGGGAGCCGCTTGCCAAATTCGTGGCGGTCGGCGAATTCGAGCGTGTCGGCAATTTCCTGGAAGTGATGAGCTGGCGTGACTACATCGCTTTCCTGACGAAATGGGCGACGGGCAGCGAGTGGGAATGCTCCTTCAAGCGAATCTCTGAAAGCGATCGCGTGGTCTTCCTCGAGCTGGAAGAGCGCAGCCGGGTCGGAGAGCACGAGAGCATCGTCAACTCGTGCTCGATCTACGAGTTCAATGACCTCGGCAAGCTGCGTCATCTCGACATCTATCTGCAGATGAAGCCCGTGCCGCCGGAGATGCTGAAGGCTTACGCGTGATTCCGAGCAGTCAGCCCATGCGGGGCACGATGTTGGGCAGATCGGCCGTAGTGCGGATGCCAGGCGCGGCTGCGCACACATATGGCACGGAGTTGATCACCCGATAGGCGGTGAGCGCGGCCATGGCCGGCGACATTCTCTCCTTCGGCACCGGGAAGCTCACGCTGACATCGATCGGAGTCTCCCCCTCGATGAGCGCCCGCCAGCCGTTGCCCCGCAGCTCCCACTCCTGATCGATCTCCGTGGTGCAGTACCAGTTGACCCGATAGCGGATGATGGGCTTGCCGGCGCGCATGCCGGACACGGTGACCCTCTGCGCTGCGACTGTTCCCTTCTCGATCGGTGTTCCGCCCGGCAACAGAAAGCGCTTCTTCGCGTTTGCCGTCTCGCCCGCCACGCTCACATCATCGAGCGGCAGATTGAGCGCCTTGGCGACGACGTTCACTGACTGAATGAACCCATGCGCGATGTGCGCGAGCAGCTGCGGATTGAACTCGGCGCCGGGCATCCTGCCGAAGCCCATGCCAGTGACCTGGACATCGGGGCAGCTCGCCGGGATGTCCGCGTATTCGTCGATCGTCATGCAATCCATGCGGCGGGACATCGACGTCAATACCAGAGGCAACGCCTCCGAGCTGAACCCCGGGCTCGAGCCGGAGGCGTAAATGGAGGCGCCTCCCTTACGACAGGCCGCCTCCGTGCGCCGGCGCACCTCCGGATCCATCCGTTCGGGCTCCAGGAAATCCACGCGCGACGTCGCGATATTGATGCCGGCCTCGAGGAAACGACACACGTCGTCGAGGTTGGTGCCCTCCGGCATCGCGACCACGCAATCCGGCTTCAGCGCAATGATCCTGCCGATTTCGCGGGTCGCCTTTATACCGACGGGTGCGAGGCCGCATAGCTCTCCTGCATCGCGGCCATCCTTCGACTCCGAATGCACGTACACACCGACCAGCTCCATCTGGGGACTTCGAATGAGCTCCCGCAGGCTGCTCACGCCGATCCGGCCGGTGGCCCACTGAACCACCCGATATTTGGGGTCGGGGCCGGTCAGAAGTTCACCCGCACACGCACGCCGTACATCCGCGGCTCGCCGAGATACCCGGCGGCGATGCCGAAGACGGCATTGTAGAGCTGCGTCAGATTGTCGTAGTAGACCTTGTTGGCCAGGTTGGTTCCGAAGAGCTCCACATCGAAACGGCTGCCCATGACGTGCTCCCAGTTGAGGTTGGCGCCGAGCAGCCCGTAGCTGGGCACGAAGTCGTAGGGCGCCGCCGTTGCGTTGGTGAGCATCGCAGCGGTGTAGGTGTAGTTCGCGCCAAGTGCGACCTGGCCGACGTTACTCGGCAGCGGCAAATCATAGTTGAGCGCGGCCGACACCTTGCTCTTGGGCGAGAAGGGCAGCGGACCGCCCGGCACTGCCGGATACTCGACCACGTAGCCGGCCGGAGGCGCGCCAATGGTCTCGGACTGGAGGTCGGTGTTCAGGTAGGCGTAGCTCAGGGAGAAGAACAGGTGCTGCACCGGCTCCACGGTGCTCTCGACCTCCAGGCCCCAGATGCGCGACTTGCCGGCGTTGACGATGCCGCTTTCGGGCTGGCCACCGCTCGTGCTCGTGGGATTGAACCCGGCGAGGAGCTGCTCGTCCGTGAAGTCGTTGTAGAAGAATGTCGCATCGAAGCTGCCCGGGATCACACCCGAGAAGGTCAGTTTCTCGCCGACCTCATAGTCGTTGACGTGCTCGGGTCCGTAGAGGTGATAAGGATCGTTCACGAAGGTGGCGACGCTCCCCTGCCGGTAGCCGCGCGCATACTTGGCGAACACCAGCAGGTTCTGAGTGGGTGTGTAGTCCAGGTCCAGGAGCCAGGTCGGCGCGCTCGAGTCCTGCGTGAAATTCTGGGTGCATCCGGTCGACAGCGCGGACGGCGGCAGCAGCTGGCTGGCGCAGAACGTGAGGGCCGGCATGTTCGGCAACAGGGGGCTGAAGGCGTAATCGGTCTGGTGGATCGTGGCAGTGGTCGTGTCCCATGTGTACCGCATGCCGCCGGTGAGCTTCAGGTGCGGTGTCAGGGTATAGGTGCCCTGGCCGTAAACCGCGTGGTCGCCAAAGTTCACCCGCGAGAGATTTCTGTCGACCAGGCCCGCTCCGGAACAGGAGAACGTGGCGACATCCGTACAGGAGAGGAAGTTGGCCGATTGGCTGCCGGTCGGCTCTCCGAGCGGACCGCTGTCCTCGATGTAGCCGCCGCCCTGCCAGGTGAACTGGTTGAGCGTGCCGCGCAACTGCAGCTCGTCGCTCCAGGTGTACTGATCGGTGCTATCGCCGTTCGGGCCGAGCGCCGACGGGTCGGAATTGCTCGAGAACAGTTGGATGTTGCCGTACGGGCTCGGGAGGGTGAATGCCCCGAACAATGAGCTGTCGTAGACGGTTATCAGCTCGCCGTAGTTGGCTATGTTCTTCACGGTCAGGTAGTCGGAAGCGTTCCAGGTAGTGCTGTTGACGACCTGATACTGCTTCAGATACGACTCCGGATTCGGCATCTGATTGGCAACCGCGTAGGGACCTTGGGATTGCTGGTAGGCCAGCTGCGGCGCGCACAGCGTCGTGCCGACCGTCGCCGGATTGGAGTTGCACGCGAACAATTGCGGCAGCGTGCCGTAGTTGATCGACAGGTTGTAGGACGCGACGGTGTAGTTCTCTATGCTGTTCGTGAGATCCGCGTCCACGCTCAGCCGCACGGCGGTGAAATCCTGGTTACCGAATCGCCCCGGACCCACGCCCGAAATGTTGTCCTCATAACCGTCTCTCTCTCCGTGGTTCACGCCCAGCCGCACGCGCAAGCTGTCACTGAGCGGTATGTTGAGAACGGCCTGAACGCCGTTCATACCAAAATTGCCGTAGGACCCCTCGACGTAGCCGCCGAAGTCCGACGTCGGCTTCCTCGGCACCAGCAGCACCGCGCCACCGTCGGTGTTGTCTCCGAAGAGTGTGCCCTGGGGTCCCTTCAACACCTCCAGGTTCTGGAGGTCGAACATGGTTCCCGGGGCCACCCCGGAGCCGGTTGGCTCACCCACGTTGCCGCCATGTGGCACGACTGCGTCGGCGAAATACACGGCCACTGAAGGCGTGGTTTGCAGCGCCTGCTGGAAGCCACGGATGGAGAAAGAGCTCGCCTCATCGCCCCATGAGTTGTCGACCGACATCGACGGGACGGCGAGCGCGAGATCACTGGTGGTCGTGATGCCACGAGTGCTGATCTGCCCCTGGTCGAGCACCGTCATGGAGATCGGTACGTCCTGTGCTCGCTCCTGGACGCGCTGCGCGGTCACTATGACCTCGCTCAGCGGCACCGTCTGGCCGGTGTCGCCCGCCGATGCGTTCTGGGCATGCGCCGACCCGGCAAGACCCAAAGCCGTCGCCGCCGCGACGGAAACCGCGTAGCCGTGAAGCCGATTGGTCATTATTCCCCCTCTAACGTGTGCGCAGACGCGGGACCCCACGCCCAGCGCCGGAGACCGCCGACATTGGTGACGGTCAGGCAAACTTTTATGGGCTCAAAGCGGCGCCGCCGCAACGCTCATCGATATCGAATACTGGCCCTGAAGTGGTGAGATCGGGACAGTGTCGGATGGGCTCTGGAGACGGCTGCAAAAGAACACTCCTGTAGGCCATCTTCCAGCCGAAGTAAAGCTCATCTAAGCGTGGCCTCGACCATTATGTCGCCTTCCAGCCCTCAGGTCCTGCGCCTCGCACGTGGCTGAAACGCCACAGTCACGGTTCCGGCGCTCCGCCGCGACCACCCGAACGCCCGAGCCGGAAGATGGCCCAGCGAAACCGCCGCGGCTGGATCTTACGGGCGCGGAAGTATCCGCTGACGATGCCCACCGCCAGACCGCCGGCCGCTAATCCGATCAACCGCGGCATTCCAACACGGTGACCACGCGTCAAGATTGACGACGCGAGACTTCCTGGACTAGCGTCGGAGCGATCTTGCCCCGATGTGGCGGGGCTCCCGGGGAATGACGATGCGCTTTGCAGAAAGCTATGGTCCGTGGGCGGTAGTCGCGGGAGCCTCCGAAGGGACCGGTCGGGCGTTCGCCCGCTCCATCGCGGCGAATGGGGTTTCGTGTGTCCTGATCGCACGACGCGAAGAGCCCCTCGAGGCTCTGGCGGAAGGAATCCGCAGCGAGACCCGGGTCGAATGCGTAACCGCGACCGTCGACCTGGCGAGGCCGGACGCCTGCGACCGGATCGTCGCCGCGGTCGGCGGCCGGGAAGTCGGCCTTTATGTCAGCAACGCCGGTGCCGACCCGAACGGCTCGCGATTCCTCGATAGGGATGTCCAGGCGTGGGTCGATCTCGTCGAGCGCAATGTCGTGACTACCCTGAAATGCTGTCATCACTTCGCGCGGCCGATGCGCGAGCGGCGGCGCGGCGGCCTGCTGCTCGTCAACTCGGGAGCCTGCTATGGCGGAGGCAGCTTCTTGGCGGCCTACTCGGCGAGCAAGGCCTTCGAGCTCTGTTTCGCCGAGGGCCTCTGGGCGGAGCTTCACGGCTACGGCGTGCATGTGCTCACCCTCGTGCTCGGCAAGACCGACACGCCCGCGCACCGCGCTCTGCTCGCCGCGAAGGGCGTGCCGGTTCCGACCGACATGGCCTCGCCGATCGAAGTCGCCGAGATCGGGCTCGCGCAGCTGCCCCACGGACCGGTGTACAACTGGGGGCAGCGCAACGACATTGCAGGCTATGCGCCGAACTCCCCGGATGCGCGCCGGGAGCGCATCCTGACCATCGATCGATACAGCCGCAGTACCTTCGGTGAAGGTTAGAGAATATGCATCCGCAGTCGATCAGCCTTCCTGGGACTCCATCCGACGATTTGCGGGAAGTGCTCGCCACCCGCACGACCCACGTGCGCCTGATGTTCGTATCCATGTCCGCGCGAGAGCCCGTGGCGCCGGTGATCAGAATTTTTTCGCCCTCAAGCACCGGGAACTCCCGGGTGGTTAACGAGTCCGCGCCACGGCCTTGGTGAACAGGCTGGCCGGCGAGCGCCAGTCGAGACGCACCCTGCGATGCGCGATGAGCCAATCATCGCCAGCCCTGAGAAAGGTGTCGAGATAATGGCCGCAGTGGTCAGGGCCGATATCCGTATACGCCACCCAGTACGTTCGCGCTCTAGCCGTATCCGGCCCGGTGAATTCGATCAGCGAGGTGGCCAGATGGTGGCGTATGAAGGTCGCGCGCGCCTCGGGCTCCCCCTCGCCGTCGGAGCGGGTCCAGCGCGTCAGCCACTCCCGAATCGCCTGCCGGCCCCGGTAGCAGAAGCAGTCCTGCTCCGGTACCCCATCCGATTCGAGCACCGCATCCTCCGTGAACACCGCGATGAACTCCTCCACCCGCAGCCGATCGCCGGCCATGGTGTAGCGCGCCATGGTCTGACGAATGCTTTCGCGGTCGATCAGCTCACCGACGTTCACGATTGGATCGATGTTATCTCAATCGGGGCGCCCGCTGCCATGACAGTCGACGACAGTCGGGGGGCGCCGGCCCCGGCGCTGCTCTGCGCCTATCGCGCGAAGATACGCCGCAGGAACTGCATTCGCCTGGCCATCGCCTCGTTGGAAATCCCGGTATCCGGAGCCAGCAGATCGAAGCCGTGCAAGCCGCCTTCGATCTCGTTCAGCTCCACGGCAACGCCCTTGGCGGCCAGGGCGCGGGCGTAGGCGATGCCTTGATCGTGCAAGGGATCAAACTCCGGTGTTTCGACGTACGCAGGCGATAGCCCGGTCAGCTCACCCGAGAAGGGAGACGCATATCGAGGCACTGACGACGACGGCGAACGCCCAAGGTACGCTTCCGCGATCCTGAGATGCGAGTCCCCCTTGAACGGGGGCACGGCGGCAAAGGAAGCCATCGATGGCCGAGTACAGGCGAGATCGACCGCCGGATAGATCAGCATCTGTCCCCGCAACAAGACGCTGTCTTCCTGCAACGCTCGCTGTACCACCCCCGCGGCCAAACCTCCCCCCGCACTATCTCCCCCGACGGCAACGCATCCCGCATCTATGCCCAAGGGCCCGGCATTGGCAATTGTCCATAGAAGCGCCGCATGACAATCATTGAAGCCAGCCGGAAACACGTGCTCGGGAGCGAGCCGGTACTCGGGAAAAACCACGATACAGCCCGCCTCGCGCGCATAGCGAACGGCATTCTCGAGATGCTGAGGCGCGGCCTTCATGACGAAGGCACCGCCATGGTAGTAGACCAATGCAGGCGCGGAAGCGCCCCGACAGTCCGGCCGAATGATGAGCGTTGGAACGCGATAACCGTCTGAGCTTGGTATAGTCAGGCGCTCGAGACGTCCCTTTAATTTGCGCCGGTGAAGGCCGTTCACGGCCGCGAGCAGCATCCGCATGGGCACAAGCGCCCAGCGGTTCATCGGCAGCGGATGGGCTTTGACGCCCCGTAACTCCGGGTGGATGTTGATCGTGGAGTTCATCGTGCTTCGGCGCTGAACCTTTCCGAGCGATTTCTCCGCTCAGATGCACGCCTCTGACGCGGGTTCGGTGTCCCGTCATGGAGCGCCTCGATTTCCTTCATGAGCTCTTTGGGCCCGACGGGACCACTTACGCGCAAGTCGGTCGGGCCAAGCGGTCTCATCTCCATTGCGCCAGTCTCGCCGGTGGCATCAGAGCCCGCAAGGACCAGCGGTTGCCCACCGGCCGGCGCCGGGGCTCAACGCAACGAATCAGGCGATGTAGCGCCCGCCATTCACGCTCAGGGTATGTCCGGTGATGTACCCGGCTTCATCCGAGGCCAGGAACGCGCACGCCGCGGCGATGTCCTCGGGCCGTCCCGGCCGCTTCATGGGCGAGGCGGCCGCGATCCCCGCAATGCCGCCGGTGATGCTCGAGTCGCTTGCGCGCAGCATCGGCGTGTCGATGAACCCGGGGGGTATGTTGTTGACAGTGACGCCGCTCGCGGCGAGCTCGAGCGCGAGCGCCTTGCTGAAAGCGATCACTCCCCCCTTGGAGGAGGCGTAGGCCGTCATGCGGGCGCTGCCCGCCTGGGCGCTGGAGGAAGAGATGTTGATGACGCGCCCCCAGCCCGCGGCCAGCATGTCGGGCAGGACCGCCTGCGTGCAATTCAACATGCTCTTCAGGTTCACCGACATCACCCGATCCCATTCCGCCTCGGTCATCTCCATGAAGGGCTTGAAGAAGGTGATGCCGGCATTGTTCACCAGGATCTGCACGGGGCCGAGCTCCGTCCGCACGCGCTTGACGCCAGAATCGATCTGGGCGCGGGAAGAGACATCCACGCGGCATGCGACGGCGCGCCCTCCCGCCTTGACGATCTCCGCCGCGACGCGCTGCGCGCCGGCTTCATCGACATCCCATACGGCGATACCGGCGCCGTCGCGCGCGAGGCGGTGACAGGTGGCGAGGCCGAGGCCGGAGGCGCCTCCGGTGACGACCGCATTCTTTCCAGCCAGTGACATGGTGACCCTCTCTACTATCGCGGCAGCTCGACGTCGACCTTGCCCTGCGCGAGCAAAGCGCCGTCCTGATTCGTCATCTTCACGGCGAGGCGCACGAGCGGCTCGCCCCAGGTGGAATCCTCCACCTTCTCCGTCACTTCCGCATCGACGTAGGTGACATCACCCTCATACGCCGGGCCTCTGAAGGAGGTGTTGGAATATCGTACGAGCCCGTCGTGGCCCGCCCAGTAGGCGACATAGTCCGTCACCCACGCGCCCATGGTGGCGCCATATCCGTAGGCTCGCGGCATGCCGATCTTCGAGGCCTTGCCGGCATCGACGTGGCCGCGCGAAGGCCCGAGATAGAGCCCGTCGCGCTTGCGCGGATCGATCCTGGCGCCCTCCTCGTCGAAGCCGAATCCGGGGACCCAGCCCGGGTCCTGGTTGATCCAGGGATCCGGCACCCCGGCCGGGGCGACCCAGCTGTAGCTCCCCCAGACGTTGAAGATGAATGCGCGGTACTCCGTGGCAAAGCTCACCAGGCTGTGCGGCCCGAGCACACGGCGCGGCAGCCGGTAGCCGACCTTGATCTCATCGAAACTCGGTGTGCGGCCCTCGCGATTGGACATGATCCAGTCGCGCCGCTGCCGGTCGACGGCTTCGAGCTGCTCGGCGGTCCAGGACGGGGCCTTCGGCACCGCAGCATTCTGCGCGCCGCGCTTCTCCGCCTCGGCGGCCAGATAGCGGATGGAGGTTGCGCGCTCCTTGCAGATCGGCACGCCATGTTGATTCAGGTGAAGCGTATCGCCGCGCGAGAAGAGCGTCGGTCCGGCAAAGCGCGTATCGCTGACCTTGTAGTCGTGGAAGCGCCGCTTCTGAGTGAGGTGATCGCCTGGGCGTATCCTCGGCCCGTAGTGCCACCATTCCTCGCCGCCAAAGAGGAGATGCGATCCCGCGATGTGCCCCACGCAGGCCGGCTGCACGCCGTGGCCGAAATCCAGGCCCACCGCGAACGACTGCGGCGCAACGATGCCGCCGAACTTCGAAGCTGCCGCGAATTCCTGGTCCCAGTGGATGGGGCTCGGGTAATCCATGGCCATCGCCCAGCGGCGGATGTCGGTCGCCGAGCAGGGCTCGATCAGCTCCCCGCCGCCGACTTCCTGGCCGACGCGGCGCTGCACGTCACTCAGATCGAGCTCGACTTGGCGGGCTGCGGCGGCGGCTGGGCTCATGGCGGAAGCTCTCTCGTGGGCACCGGCCCCGATATTAATCGACATCGTTGTTGATTATCAACCGGCCGCGCCGCCGCTCAGGCCTGGATCTCGATCTCGCACACCTCTCCGGCCGGCAGGCCCTGGCAGGCGAGTCTGTAGCCCTGTGCGAGATCGTCCTCGCTCAGAGCATGATTTTCGAGCAGGATCAGATCCCCCTGCAGGCACCTCACCATGCAGGTGCCGCACACCGCCTGCTCGCAGAGAAAGGGCGCCGGCAGCCCCGCACGCCGCATCGCCTCGAGCAGCGTCTCACCCGGCTGATAGCCGATCCGGTGGGTACGGCCGCCCAGGTGCACGACGATTTCGCGCGGTGTGACATCAGGCACGGTGCTTCAACGCGAGCACGCTGCCCTCCGCATCGGCGGAAAGGTACAACGTGCCGTCGCTCCCTGCCGTCATTCCGGCAAATGGCCCCATGGGGCCGCAGAATCCCAATACTCCGCGCAGAAGCTTCGGCGTCACGCCGGGAGGTGCACCCACCGGCAGGTGGGAAGCGATTGCGCGCCGGCTGCCGCGCGTGATGTTGTATTCGATCACCTCCTTCGCCGCCGTGTCGACGACATAGAGCAGATCGTTGTGCAGCGCGATTCCGTGCGGCCGAGCCAAGCCGTCGAGCACGGTCGCTGCACGTCCACCGGAAATCTTCACTACTCTGCCGCCACCTGACTCGGAAACGAAGCAGGCACCGTCTGCGTCCACCGCCACTCCCACGGGCTGCTGGAGTCCGACCGCAAGCGTCTCCACCGTCCCGGAACGGGCGGCGAGAACGCGCCCGCCTCCAAGCTCCGCGAACACCGCGCCGCCGCCCGGGGCCGCCGCCACTCCGTAGAGTTGGTCGAAGCCCTGGGCGAGGACTTCGCTTTCGCCTTTTGTCGGCCGATAACGCACTACCGCGCCGGCGCCGGTGGTCACCAGCAACTCACCGGGTCCGGAGGCAGCCACGCCACGGCAATACCCCGGGAATCCCGGAGTGAACAGCATGCCGGCGACCTGTGGCTTGCCGCCCGGCCGGAGGGAATACGCATACGGCCCGTCGGCCACGAATATCGCCCCATCCTCATCCACCGCCACACCCAAGGGAAAGTTGAACCCGTCCGGCACCAGCGAGCGCAGCTGGCCGCCGGGCAGGATCTCGTTCACCTGTCCGGAGATGCTCGAGACGAAGAGCCGCTCGCCGACGAAAGTCAGGTTGTCGAGCCCGGGAGCGATCGTAGCGAGCACGCTGCGCTCGCCGCTGCGCGGATCGATGCGCAATACCTGGCCGCTCGCCACCTGGGTGGAGACTATATGTCCCTTCGGATCGAACTTGACGGAATCCGGCACCCCGAGGTCTTTCGCCACCGTCTCCGGCTTGCCGCCTGCGAGATCGACCCGCCAGATCTCGTTCGTCGCCATTACCGGAAAGTAGAGCTTGCCGTCCGGCCCCACCTCCATCGCGTTGGGCATCGGCACGTTATCGAGCAACACGCGCGGCGAGCCGCCGTCGAGGTCGAGCTCCAGGATCCGCCCGCCCACGCGGCATTCGCCGGCGTAGAGACGCCCCTGGTGAAACGTGATCGGATTGGCGGAGGGCATATCGCCCTGGATCACCCGCACTCGCCCGTTGGGCGCGCGCATGCTGACACGCCCTTCCGTGATCTCCGTGGCGTAGAGATTGCCCTGTGGGTCGAAAACGAGATCGTCCGGTCCGACGATGTCCGCGCCCATGGGACTGAACGCCTCGACCTCACCGGTGGCGACATCGATCGCGCTGATCTGACTGCCCGAGACCTGCGCCACATAGATGCGCCCGTCGGGGCCCGTGCGAAGGCCATTGGCGCCGAACAGGCGGCTCGGCTGGGTGAGCCGCTCGCAGTTCCAGTCCTCGGCGAGGCGCAGCGGGTGTGCGGCGGTGTAGCGGCCATTTTGAGGTGACATCCGGTAGACTCTCTCTCGACAACGCGGTGCAGGGACCCGGCGCGCGCCGGGCTCGATCCACGCAATCTATCGCGACGCTGCGCTCCTGTGAACGGGCATGCGCCACGCGCATTCGCTGTCGCTAAACATCAAGACGGCCGTGATGACGGCTCCTAGACTCGGGCGAAGGCCGAATCGTTTCGGCCTATCCTGTCATGGCGCGAGGCATCCCATGGAATCGAACCTGCGGCTCACAGCCTTGGCGCATGGAGGCGGCTGCGGCTGCAAGCTCTCGCCGGCCGTGCTGCGCGAGCTGCTCGCGAACCATCCGGCAGGGCGGGCGTTTCCCGATCTTCTCGTCGGCACCGAGACGGCGGACGATGCGGCGGTCTACCGGCTCAATGACGAGCAGGCTGTGGTTGCGACAACCGATTTCTTCATGCCCATCGTCGACGATCCATTCGACTTCGGACGGATCGCCGCAGCCAACGCGCTGGCGGACGTCTACGCCATGGGAGGGCGGCCGCTCCTTGCGCTGGCGATCCTCGGCATGCCTCTCGGCAGGATCGCACCGCAGACCGTGCGCGACATCCTGGCCGGCGGCAATGCCATCTGCACCGAGGCCGGCATTCCGGTCGCGGGCGGCCACTCGATCGACTCTCCCGAGCCGATCTACGGCCTGGCGGTGATCGGAATCGTCAGGCCCGACCGCATCCTCCGCAACAGCGGCGCGCGTCCGGGCGATGTGTTGATCCTGGGCAAGGCGCTGGGTGTTGGCGTGATCAGCGCGGCGCTGAAGGGAGGCAGGCTGGATGCGGAGGCGCAGAGCAGCGTTTACGCAACCCTGATCGATTCCACGACACAGCTCAACTCGGTGGGTCGCGAGCTGGCGGAATTTGCCGAGGTGCATGCTCTCACGGACGTGACCGGCTTCGGCCTCCTGGGACATACACTCGAGGTCTGCCGCGGCTCGGCTCTGCGCGCGCGCATTCGGCTCCAGGCGGTACCGCTCCTTCCCGGTGTCGCCGACCTTGCACGCGTGCCCTATCGGACCGGCGCCGCGGGACGCAACTGGACGAGCTACGCCGAGGAGGTCGCACTCTCTCCCGCAGTCGCCGACTGGCAACGTGACCTGCTGTGCGATCCGCAAACGAGCGGCGGCCTGCTGGCGGCGGTCGCGCCGGATGCGGCGGCGAGGATGCTGAAGCTCTTTCGCGCCGCCGGGTTCCAACACGCTGCGGTGATCGGCGAGATGACGGAGGGCAAACCCGGCATCGATGTCGCCCCGGCCTGAGCCATGCCGGCACCCCTCACGAGCCGCGTGGCCGTGGTGACCGGTGCCTCCTCCGGGATCGGTGCCGCGACGGCCGTTGCGCTGGGGGCGGCGGGCGCCTCGGTCGTGGCAGTGGCGCGCCGCCTCGACCGGCTCGAGGCGACGGTGCAAAAGATCACGGACGCAGGTGGCGCCGGTGTGGCATTCGCAGGCGATGTCTCCGATGAGAGCGTCGCCGCGACCGCCGTGGCCACAGCCTGCGAACGCTTCGGGCGCCTCGACATCCTGGTGAACTCGGCTGGCATGATGCAGGCCGACAACGTCGCCGATGCAGATATCCCGCAGTGGCGGCGCATGATGGAAATCAATTTTCTCGCCGCGCTTTACACCTGCCACAAGGCCGTGGGCCCGATGCGGGCGCAGCGCAGCGGCAACATCGTGAATATCGGTTCCCTCGCCTGCCGGACGACCAGTCCCCTCTACAACTCTTATGCGGCCAGCAAGTTCGCGCTGAACGCCATGACCGATGGCCTGCGGCAGGAAGTCGGTCCGCAGGGCATCCGCGTGTGCATGATCGCTCCGGGGCCGACCCGGACGGAGATCGCGGAGGGCATCACCAACCCCGTACACCGCGATGCCATTCGGGCGTACATTCAGCAGGAGGGGGCACTCGACCCGGCCGACGTCGCGGCGACCGTCGTGTTCATCGCCTCGCTGCCGCCTCGGGCCAACATTTCCGAAGTATGGATTCGTGCGACGACCGACGTGCTTTACTGAGTAGGTCCCGTGCAAGACGGCAACAATCGATTGCGTGATCTGCCGCAGGTGCAGCGGCTGCTCGAGTTGCCGGACGCGAGCTCGCTCTGCGCCGAGTTCGGCCGTCAGGCAGTCGTCGACGCATTGCGGCGGACGCTCGACGGATTGCGCGGCCAGATCACGAGCGGTTCGCTGTCCGCGGTACCCGATCCGCAATCACTCCTTGCCCGCTCGGCGGAGGCGCTCGCGATGCGCCGCCGACCTGGGTTGCGCCCCGTGATCAATGCAACGGGAATCGTCCTGCACACCAATCTCGGCCGTGCCCCGCTGGCGCGGGAGGCCATCGCGGCGGTGGCGGCCGTCGCGGGTGGCTACTGCAACCTGGAGTACGATCTTGCCGACGGCCGGCGCGGGTCGCGAACGCAATCAGTCGAAGGGTTGCTGTGCGAGTTGACCGGAGCCGAAGCGGCTCTCGCGGTCAACAACGGCGCGGCCGCCATTCTGCTGGCCCTGAGCGCCCTCAGCGAAGGCGGCGAGGTGATCGTCTCGCGCGGGGAGCTGGTCGAGATCGGTGGCAGTTTCCGCGTGCCCGACATCATCCGACAGGGCGGCGCGCGCCTGGTGGAAGTCGGCACAACCAACCGGACGCGTCTCGAGGACTATCGCGCGGCGATCGCCTCGAGCACCCGCGTGCTGCTCAAAGTCCATCAGAGCAACTTCCGGCTGGTCGGCTTCACCGAGGAAACCCTTATCGGAGAGCTCGCTCCGCTCGCCAGAGCCCACGGACTCCTCACGGTGGCCGACCTCGGCAGCGGGCTGCTGCGCAAGAGCGCGCGTGCGCCCGAGCCGAGTCTGCGCGAGGCAATCGCAGCAGGCGCCGATCTCGTGACGTGCAGCGGTGACAAGCTCCTCGGCGGCCCGCAGGCGGGACTCGTCCTCGGCAGCAGCGCCGTACTCGAGCCGCTCCGCCGGCATCCTCTCCTGCGAGCGGTTCGGCTCGACAAGATGTCGCTCGCGGCGCTCGAGGCTACTTTGATGTTGCATCGCGATGCGCCGGAGCGCGTGCCGGTGCCGCGGATGCTGGAGCAGTCGGAAGCGGTCCTGCAGCTACGCGCCGAGCGGCTGCAGGCCCTGTTGGGTCGCGGGTCGGTGGAGCGGACGGAGGCATTCGCCGGCGGCGGGTCGCTGCCCGCGGAGCGGATCGGGAGCCGCGCCGTCGCGCTGCATACCCCCAACGGTGCCGAAGAGGCGGCGCGCCTGCTGCGATCGTGCGACCCGCCGGTGATCGGGCGGATCGAGGGCGGGCAGCTGCTCCTCGACGTGCTCGCCGTATCGGATGACGACCTGGCGGCGCTCGCCGCCGCGGCTCGGAGCATCATCGCGTGACGGGAATCGTCGTCGGCGTCATCGGACATGTCGATCACGGCAAGACGGCGCTCGTGCACGCACTGACGGGTCAGGATACGGATCGGCTCCCGGAGGAGAAGCGGCGCGGCATTTCGATTGCGCTCGGGTTTGCCCGCCTGGCGGCAGGCCCGGGTGGGGAGATCGACCTCATTGACATGCCGGGACACGAGCGCTTCGTGCGCACGATGATCTCCGGAGCAACCGGCATCGATGCCGTGCTGCTCGTCGTGGCCGCCAATGAGGGAATCAAGCCGCAGACGGTCGAGCACGTCGAGATTGCGAGTCTGCTCGGATTGCATCGCGCGCTGATCGCGATCACCAAGACCGATCTCGTCTCGGGCGATCAATCTCGCCGCACGGCGCAGGAGGCGGTGCGCCTGCTCGTCGAGTCGGGTCTCGAGCCCATGCCGCCAGTAATGATCTCGGCGCCGCGGCGAGAAGGCATCGACGAGCTGCGGCGGCGGCTGGCAGCCCTGACTGCCGGCCAGGCTCCGCACTCAACGGACGGGCTGGCCTATCTGCCCATCGACCGGGCTTTCAGCGTCACGGGCCACGGCCCGGTCGTGACCGGAACCCTCCGCGGCGCGGCTATCAAAGCTGTGGACACTCTCGAGCTCTTACCTTCGCGCCGGCGCGTCCGTATCCGCGGGATTCAGGTGCACGGCGCGCGCGTCGCCGCCGCGCTGCCCGGCCAGCGCGTGGCGCTGAATCTTCGCGATGTCGAGCTCGCGGAGCTCGAGCGGGGAATGGCCGTCGCGATACCTGATGCTTTGATACCGTCGGAATGGCTCACCGTCGCGATTCGTGCCGTACCAGGCGCTCCGCCGCTCAGGAACGGCATCAGGGTGAGCGCTCTCATCGGCACCTCGGAGCTCGAGGTCCGCCTGCGCCTGTTGGATAGAGACATACTCCGGGCCGGTGAGAGCGCGATGGCTCAACTGCACTGCGCCGAGCCCGCAGCCGTCCCTGCGCGCGAGCCTGTCATTCTCCGCCTGCCCTCGCCGGCGCGAACCGTCGCCGGCGGCAAGGTGTTGGAGCCTGTCACCCGCCGTTGCCGGCGGCACGACCCGCAGATACTGCAGCGCCTCGAGTGCCTGCGCGACCTTACCCCGGCCGCGCTGATTGCCGCCGAGTTGCGACATCGAGGCGCGGCCGGAATCTCTTTGCGGCAGGTTTCCCAGCTCACCGCGCTCGCAGTGCCCGCCATCGCGGGATTGATTCGCACGCAGCCGATCGCAACCACGCGCTCGGGCTGGCTGGTGCGCCAGTCGGACTTGCAGGACCTCAGCGCGGGCATCTCCGCGCTCATCGCGACTCATGCGGGTGGACTGACGCGCAAACAATTGTCGGTTGCTTTGCCTAAGTCCGGTCCCGAGATACTCGAGGAGGCGCTGGCGCAGCTCCTCGCTCGCGGCACGCTCCAGGAGCGCGGCGATCGCATTTCCGTGCCGCATCCCGCCGCGGATGGGTTGCGTGCTCAGCGCGACTCCGAGCTCGCCGCGCGAATTGCGGGGAGGTTGCGCAAGGCGGGCCTCGCGCCGCCCAACCCCTGCGAGATCGTGACCGATGCGCGCTCGCACCGCGCCGTCGACCGGCTGCTGCGCGCCGGCATTCTCGTGCGCGCCGTCGATCGCGCCAAGGAACGCGAGATGCTGTTCCACCGGGATGCGATCGAGGAGGCGCAGCGGCGCCTGGCGCCGCTGCTCGAGCGGCCGCAGGGCGCGTTGGTGACGGAGATGCGGGAAGCTCTCGGCATTTCCCGCAAGCACATCATGCCGCTGCTCGGGCATCTGGACGCCATACGCTTCACGCGCAGAATTCAGGACCGTCGCGTGCGCGGCGGGTCATCTGACCGAACCGACAAGGGCTCGCTGAAAAATGAGGCCACTCAAGAACACCTGTGAGGTCGCCGTCATCGGCGGCGGCATCGCGGGTCTTTCCGCCGCGCGGCATGCGGCGCGCCTGGGCTGTCTGGTGACACTGTTCGAAGTCAGCGGACTTTATGGCGGCCTCATCGCCACCATCGACGAGGTCGAGGGCCTGCCGGTTCCCGGCAAGGTCTCCGGCCAGGCGCTCGCGATGCACCTGCTCGAGAGCGCCCGCAAAGGCGGGACCCATGTCCTCGAGACGGGCGTGGCGAGTGTCGAGCTCGGCCCGCAGCTCGCGCTGACGGATCAGGGCGGGAAAGCCCATCATCCGGAGGCGGTCATCGTGGCCTCCGGTGCGTCGCTACGCAAGCTCGGAGTGGCGCGCGAGGAAGAGTTCCTCGGCCGTGGACTCTCGCGCTGCGCGACCTGCGATGGGGGATTCTTTCGCGGCCAGGACGTCGTTGTCACCGGTGGCGGCGATGCGGCAGTCCAGGAAGCCCTCCTTCTCGCCAAGACCAGCCGGCGCGTGATCATGGTCTGCCGCAGTCCGCTCAAAGCAAAGCGCGAGGCGATCGAGAAGCTCGCCGCGGCGGAGAACGTCGGTTTTACGTGGGACAGTGAGGTCTGTGCAATCCTTGGCGCGGATGGAGTGACCGGGGTTCGATTGCGCAACGTGAAGAGCGGTGCGCACTCGGAGATCGAGTGCGCCGGGCTCTTTCCGTTCATCGGCGTCGCGCCGAATACCGGATTCGTGCCGGCGCCGCTGCTTACGCCGACCGGACACATCCAGACGAATGCGGGCCTTGCGACCTCCGACCCGCGGGTCCTGGCGGTGGGCGCCGCCCGAGCGGGTTACGGCGGAAACATCGTGCAGGCGATGGCGGAAGGAGTCGATGCGGCTGAGGCCGTGGCGCGGCAGCTCTCGCATTGATCGTCGAACACAGTTGAGCTATAGGTAAGTCGATATCACGGGCGATCCAGGCGCCCAGGAGTGACCGATGGCGAAGATTTCCGGCGGCAAAGAGGTCGGCAACGGCCTGTACGAAGTCGTCTGGCCGAGCGGCGAGCGCAAGCAGAAGCTGCGCCCGCTCGCCAAACGGCTCGACACGCTCAACGGTAAGACCATCGCCCAGCTCTGGGACTACCTTTTCGCGGGCGACGAGGTCTTCACCGCTCTGGAGGAGAAGCTGCGGGCGCAATTCCCCGGCGTGAAGTTCGTCAGCTGGCGCGAGTTCGGCTCGACCCACGCCGTCAACGAGAAGGAGCTGCTTGCATCGCTCCCACAGCGCTTCAAGGACTTGGGGGTGGATGCCGCCATCTCCTCGATGGCCTGCTGAGGGAGTTGCACGCCCGCCGTGTTGCGGGCCAGTGAAGCGTGCGAGCGGGCGGGATTCCCCACCTCTTCGCTCGTCTGCGAAGGCTTCCTCGGCCAGGCGGCCGGGACGGCCGTGGGCCTTGGCATGCCCAATCTTCCCGTCGCCCTCATACCGGGACATCCGGGCGCGCAGAGCGTCGCTGAGCTCAAAGCCAACGTCGACAGCGTCACCGCGCAACAGGTGATCGAGAACCTTCTGTCCCAGCCGGCGGAGGCCGCGCCGGTCCGTGAGCCGACGGCCCGCGAGATCGTCTTTCGGGGCAGCTTCGAGGAGGTCAACGCCCACTTCTACGAGCGCGAGTGGAGCGACGGACTGCCCATCGTGCCGCCGACGCTCGCAAAGATCGAGGAGTTCCTCAGCTTCACCGAGCGCAAGCCCGAGGAGTCGCTCGGCATTCTCCTGCCCGAGAGCCGCGCCGCCACCATCTGGGCGACTGCCGTGAACGGCGTGATGGCCGGCTGCCGCCCGGAGTACATGCCGATACTGGTCGCGCTCGTCGAGGCCATGGCGGATCCGGTGTACGGCGTCGAGCACAGCGGCAATACGCCGGGCGCCGAGACCCTGATCATCCTCAACGGACCCATCATCAAGGACCTGGGCTTCAACTACACGCAGGGCGTGTTGCGCGATGGCTTCATGCCCAACACCTCCGTCGGCCGCTTCTGGCGGCTCGCGCTGCGCAACATGGCCGGATTCCTGCCGCACAAGACGGACAAGGGCACCTTCGGCAACACCTTCCGCGTGGTGCTCGCCGAGAACGAGGACGCCCTGGCGAAGATCGGCTGGCCACCGCACAGCGCCGATGTCGGATTCGCCGCCGGCGACAACACCGTCACGATCACCCGCCTCACGGGCGGTGGCGTCATGCCCTCGATTACAGGCAGCACGCCTGAGGAGATGATGCCTTACCTGGCCGACGGCGTCGCCAAACAGACTGGCTGGGAAGTCGTATTCACCGTCGGGGGACTCTCCATAGGCACCTTGCGGCCGGTGCTCGTGCTGAGTCCGATACTTGCGCAGACCATCGCGCGCGCAGGCTGGAGCAAGGATGACGTCAAGCGTTATCTTTACGATCATGCGCGCATGCCCGCCTGGCGCGTCGAGGCCTTCACCGAGAAATGGGCGGACTTCCCGATAGGCTCACTGCAGCGTCAGGTCAATCTCGGCCGCCTGCCGCAGGCTTTCCACGAATCCGACGATCCCAACCGGATGGTGCCCATCGTCCTGGAGCCCGACGACTTCATCGTCCTCGTCTCCGGTGACCCGTTGCGGACCAATGCCTATGCCTTTACCCACAACGGCTATCTGGGTTTCCCGACAGCGAAGAAGATCCACCTGCCGAAGGGCTGGTCGGGTAGGCTCCACGCTATCGGCAGGTAGAGACTGAAGTCACACAAATCGGAGTTAGCGATGGCAACGTACGTACTCGTGCATGGGGGTCATCATGGAGGGTGGTGTTACCGAAAGGTTGCTCGGCTTCTCCGTAGTGCCGGCCACGAAGTCTACACTCCAACGCTGACGGGCCTCGGCGAGCGCCGACACCTGCTCGGCCCGAAGGTCGATCTGGAGATGCATGTCGCCGACGTCGTCGGCGTGCTCGAGCTCGAGGACCTGCGCGATGTGATCCTGGTCGGCCACAGCTACGGCGGCATGGTGATCACCGGCGTCGCCGACCGTGCGCCGGAGCGGATCAAAGAGCTGGTCTATCTGGATGCCGCCCATCCCCGCAACGGCGAATCGCTTGCGGACGTCGCCGTCGAGATCATGGCGGTGTGCAAACAATCCGTGCGGCTGATCGACGGCGTGGAGCTGGTCACCTGGCCGGAGACGCGCATACCCGAATTCTTCGGCGTCACCGATCCGGCGGAAATCGCCTTCATGCGCACGCGGTTGCAGGAGCACCCCTGGAGCTGCTACGCCCAGAAGCTGCATTTAAAGAACGAGGCCGCCGTGCGCCGCCTGCCGCGCACCGATATCAACTGCTCGGCGCGCGTACGCGAGTACGACGAGCGGCGCAAGGCGGAGCTGCGGGAAGCCAACCGCGCCTGGGAAATCGATACCGGCCATGACGTCATGGTCACGGAGCCGGAAAAGCTGACGGAGATGCTGCTCCGCCTGGCTTAGATGCTGGCGGAAGCGGATGGGAATCGAACCCACCGCCCGCTGTTGGCGGGCCGCCGGTTTTGAAGACCGGGGAAGCCACCAGGCTTCAGTCGCTTCCGCGTGATGGGGCACGGTACGTCGGCAGCGATTCGTTGTCCAGATGCTGCGAATCATGAAGCGTAGACGTCGATCCCGCACCCCGGCAAGATAGGCCGCAGCAGCGCGGAGAAGACCGAGGCCATGACCCAGCGTTTCAGCGGCACCGATCGCTACGTCGCCACCGACGATCTCATGATGGCGGTGAACGCCGCTATCGTCCTCGGGCGGCCGCTTCTCATCAAGGGCGAGCCCGGGACGGGCAAGACGCAGCTTGCGCAGGAGATTGCGCGGGCGCTCGGCCGCCCACTGTTTGAGTGGCACATCAAGTCAACCAGCAAGGCGCAGCAGGGCCTGTACGAGTACGACGCCGTTTCCCGTCTGCGCGACTCCCAGCTCGGCGACGCGCGCGTGCACGACATCGGCAACTACATCGTCAAGGGGAAACTCTGGGAGGCCTTCGAGTCGGAAATCCAGCCGGTGCTGCTCATCGACGAGATCGACAAGGCGGATATCGAGTTCCCGAACGATCTGCTGCGGGAACTCGATCGCATGGAGTTCTACGTCTACGAGACGCGCGAGCTCGTGAGGGCCCGCATCCGCCCCATCATGCTCATCACCAGCAATAACGAGAAGGAGCTCCCGGACGCGTTCCTGCGCCGCTGCTTCTTTCATTACATCCGCTTTCCCGACGAGCCGACGATGCGCGCCATCGTGGAAGTACACTTCCCGGGCCTCAAGCAGGAGCTGCTTGCCGAGGCATTGCGGACCTTCTATCAGGTGCGCGAGACCCCGGGTCTGAAGAAGAAGCCCTCGACTTCGGAGCTGCTCGACTGGCTCAAGCTGCTCCTCGCAGAGGACATCGACCCGGCCGTGCTGCGCACGGGCGATGAGCGCAAGGTGCTGCCGGTGCTGCATGGCGCGTTGCTCAAGAACGAGCAGGACGTGCACCTGTTCGAGCAGCTCTTGTTCCTGCACCGCCGGGCGCGCTGAGGCGCGCCGGCACTTCCGGTGCGTCCTCGAATACCGGCATGCTCGTCAACTTCTTCCTCGGACTGCGTGCCGCGGCGGTTCCGGTCAGCGTCACCGAGTACCTGACGCTGCTCGAGGCATTGCGGGCGCGCGTGGCAGAGCTTTCCGCGCGGGGTTTTTACCATCTGGCACGCGCCTGTCTGGTGAAGGACGAGCGTCATTACGACCGATTCGACAAGGTGTTCGCCGAGATTTTCCAGGGCGCGGAGCGGCTGTTCGATGAGCTCGCCACGGCGCAGATCCCCGCTCACTGGCTGCAGGCGCTCGCCGGAGGCGTCCTGTCGGAGGAGGACCGGCGCGCCATCGAATCCCTCGGCGGCTGGGAGAAGCTTCTCGAGACGCTGCGCGAGCGGCTGCGTGAGCAGAAGGAAGCCCACAACGGCGGCAGCAAGTGGATCGGCACGGGCGGCACCTCTCCATTCGGCTCCGGCGGTTATAACCCCGAGGGGGTGCGTTTCGGTGAGGCGGGAGCGCGGCAACGCCGGGCCGTGAAGGTGTGGGAGCGCCGCGAGTACCGCAACTTCGACGATACCGTCGAGCTCGGTACGCGCAATATGAAGCTTGCCCTACGCAAGCTCCGCCAATTCGCCCGCGCGGGAGTTGCCGACCAGCTCGATCTCGATGGCACCATCGAAGCCACCGCGCGCAACGCCGGCCTGCTCGACCTCAAGCTGACGCCGGAGCGGCGCAATGCCGTCAAAGTGCTACTCTTTCTCGATGTCGGCGGCTCGATGGAGGATCACGTCAGGATTTGCGAGGAGCTGTTCTCGGCAGCCCGCAGCGAATTCAAGCATCTCGAGCATTTCTACTTTCACAACGTGCCGTATGAGCGGGTCTGGAAGGACAATCGCCGCCGCGCCACTTCGGCCATCCCGACGCTCGAGGTGCTACGGACCTATGGTCACGACTACCGGGTCATCCTGGTCGGAGATGCGACCATGAGCCCCTACGAGATCGTGCAGCCGGGGGGCAGCGTCGAACACTGGAACAGCGAGGCCGGTGCGGTATGGATACAGCGGCTCTGCGCGACCTTTCCGCGCCTGGTCTGGCTCAACCCTGAGCCGGTGAATGCCTGGGAGCACACCGCCTCGGTGCAGGTCCTGAGAGAGTTGGTCGGGGAGCGCATGTTTCCCCTCACCATTCAAGGAATCGATGCGGCCATCGGGGAGTTGCGACGCACATCGCAGATGCCACCGCGGCCGCAGATGCGAGACTTCTGAGGCGGGGGGGGGGGGCCTCAAATGCACTGGTACCGGTTTACGCCGGCATCGTCCCTGCTGCAGATGAGGCGTCCGCGTCGGATCAGGCAGTTCAGATGCGCCAGGCTTTCACCGGTTGCCATTTGCAACAAATCGCCGGACACCTGCCTGCGGAACAGCGTTCCGAATACGTCGACGGCAGTCTGCGGACGCGAAAGCTCCTGCAGCAGGCGTCGCAGTGATCGTTCGTGTCCCTCGAGGAGCTGATCGATTCGCCTGTGCAGTCCACGGAACGGCTCATTGTGAGCGGGCAGAACGAGAACATCATCGGCGACAGCGGCGCGAATGCTCGTCAGGGATTCGAGCCAGTCGGTCAGCGGATCGGCATCCGGCTCGGTCGGAAACACCGACACATTCGGGGTGATCTTGGGCAGTACCTGGTCGCCAGAGATGAAAACGCGCAGCTCCGGGCAATGGAGACACAAATGCTCCGGCGAATGGCCACGGCCGACGACGGCGCGCCATATGCGGTTACCAACCCGGATCTGATCACCGTCGCGCACGCGATGAAAGCTGTCCGGCAGCGCATGGACCAGTTTGCCGAATCCGCCGAATCGCGCCTTGTAATGTTCGAGGTCCGATGCCTGCCATCCGGCTGCCTTGTAGAAGCGCAGCGCATCGGGCGGCGCCTCGCGGCCGGTATCGGCCACCAGCATTCTGCAGGTGACATACTCCAGCCGGGTGATCCAGAACGGACAGTCGAATCTTCGCGTCAGCCAACCCGCCATCCCGACGTGGTCCGGATGCATATGCGTGCAGATCACCCGCGTCACGCGCACCCCAGCCAGCGGCCCCTGCAACAGGCTTTCCCAGGCCGCCGCGATCTGTGAGGTTTGCATGCCCGTGTCCACGAGCGTCCAGCCCGCGCCGTCTTCGAGCGCCCAGAGATTGATGTGATTCAGGGCCATCGGTAAGGGCATTCGCAGCCAATACACGCCGGGCGCGACCGGGAGTGCCTCTCCGGTCGCCGGCAGGTCATCGAATGGATATTCCAGGCCGCCACTCGAGGGCGCGGCGGGGGCAAGTGACTGATCACTCATATGCGGCTGTCACGGCTCGATCTCCGCGAGCAAATCGTCGATGGTCACCATGATCTCCCGGTGACCGGCATTGATGCCGAGCTCGGCTTCCCTGATGAGCGCCAGAGCGACGCTCGTGGCGAGCATCGCGAGGCCGGCGGGGGGAACTCGCAATCTCGTCTTGCGTTTGAGCGCGGCGGTCAGCGCTTTCACCTGCAGGGCCCGCGATTCCTCGATGAACCTGATGACCTCCGCGCGCAGCCCCTGAATCCGATTGGCCAGGGCCATGAACTCGGAAATGAGCCGCGCATCGGCGGTATGGACGCAGACGTCCCAGGTGTTTCGTAGCGGGCGTTCGGTCGCAACAGCGCTGCGCAGCCGTGCCATCTCGCGCACGGAGAGCCGTTGGAAAGCCGCGATGATCAGATCGTCCATGGTCTGGAAATAGTAATAAACGAGCCGCTGCTTCACGCCAACACGTTCGCCGACCCGGCGCGAAGTGAGAGCGGCATAGCCCTCCTCCCGCAGGGTCTCCTCCGCCGCATCGAGCATGGCGTTCCAATTCGCCGAGCCGGCCGGCCCCATGCGTCGCGGCGGCGAGGGCTTCGGAGTCTTTTTCATCGAGCGTGATCTTCGCATTAAATGGTCTTTGGCGGCCAGGCGACCCGCGTTCATTGACCCTTCGGGAGCACCCTTGCTAATATAGTGACGAACACGGCGAGCGGAACATGACAGAGACCCTGCCGGACTTCTTCAGCGACCGTACGATCATCGACGATCCGAGGAGCTACTTCGATCGGCTTCGCTCCCAATGCCCCGTGGCGAAGGAGCCGTATCACGGTACGGTGATGGTGACGGGCTTCGACGCCGTGACCGAGGTGCTCAACCGCAGGGACGACACCTTCTCCTCGGTGGTCTCCGTGATAGGACCCATTCCGCCGCTCCCGTTCGAGCCGCAGGGCGACGACATCAGCGGCCAGATCGAAGCTCATCGCGGCGCGCTGCCCTGGTCGGCGCACCTGGTGAGCTTCGACGGCGCCCATCATGCCGAATACAGAGCGCTCGTCGTCAGCCTGCTCAACTTCAGGCGCATCAAACAGAACGAGGAGTATCTGTACCGGCTCGTCGACCGGCTGATCGACCGGTTCATCGGGCGAGGATACTGCAACCTCGTGCCGGAATTCGCGCATGCGACCACGACTTACGCGATCTGCGACCTCTTAGGGATACCCGAAGAGCACCGGGCCGAGCTGCTGGAGCTGATCGGCGCGCCGCCGAGTCAGCTCGCAGGCGATGCGCCGCACAAAGTCGGACCCGATCCTCTCGTCTTTCTCAAGCCACGCTTCGATGAGTATCTGCGCGAGCGCCGCGAGAATCCCGGCACGGACCTGATGTCGGAGCTCGCCAACGCCCGCCGCGCGGACGGCTCGCTCCATGATTTCGACATGGTGTCGAATCTCGCGCGGTTCGTCTTCGGGGCCGGCCAGGATACGACCTCCCGCCTCATCGCCATGGCGACGAGAGTCCTCGGCGAACAGCCGGACCTGCAGCGCCGCCTGCGAAAGGAACCCGCGCGCATCACCGATCTTCTCGAAGAGGTGCTGCGTCACGACCCACCGGTCAAAGTCGTCTACCGCCTGGCGCGCAAAAGCACGAAAATCGGCGGTGTCGATGTTCCAGCGGGCACGATCGTCACCGCCTGCCTGACGGCGGCGAACAACGACCCCTCTCGCTTCGAAAAGGCCGATGAATTCAACATCGATCGGCCTCGGTTGCGCGAGCACATGGCCTTCAGCCGCGGCGCGCACGGGTGCGTCGGGGCGCCTTTGGGCCGACTCGAAGCCAGAGTGGCGATCGAGCGCCTGCTGGCCCGGACGTCGGAAATACGCATTTCAGAGAAGCATCACGGTCCGCCCAACGCCCGCGTCTACCGCTTCGAGCCGACCTACAGCTTCCGCAACCTTTCAGACCTGCACATCGAGCTCACCGCCCCCTGAGCAGCTCAACTCGTTTCGCCGGCATCCGCCAGCAGCGTGCTCCCGGTCATGAAAATGGACATGTCGGACGCACAAAACAGCGCCACGCGGCCGATATCGTCGGGAACACCGACACGACCGAGGCGGGAAGTCAGAGTGGCGGGGATCTCGAGCCCGACCCGTGCGGAAAGCTCCGCCAGCGTGGCCGTGGTTCCCTCGGTCGTACAGAATGTCGGCGCGATCCCCAGCACACGAATGTCGTGCGACGCGAGCTCGATCGCCAGCTGCCGGGTCAGGCCGCGGACACCGTGTTTGGAGGCCACATAGGCGGCTACGCCGGGCGCCACTCCCCTGAAACCGGCGGTCGAGGCGACGTTGATGATCACACCGCCCTTGCCGGCTGCGATCATGCGACGTGCGGCCTCACGTGCACCGGTAAAAACCCCGCGGAGGTTCACGTCCATGACCTTATTCCAGACTGCGTCCGTCATGTCCAGCAAGCCGACGTTCGGATAAACGCCGGCATTGCTCACCCAGATATCGAGCCCGCCCAGAGTGCCGACGGCAAGGTCCGCCGCGGCGGCGACTGAGGCGCTATCAGCGACATCGAGGTGCGTCGGGATCACAGGGACGGCATAGCAGCGGCCCAACTCCTCGGCGCTCTCACGGGCCGCGGCGAGCTTGAGATCGCCGATCAGCACCGACGCGCCGGCCTCTGCCAAGCGGCGCGCGATGGCCTTGCCCAGCCCTTGCGCGCCTCCGGTCACGACCGCCCGCCGTCCGGCCAGCGATAGAAGACGGGACAGGGGCATTTCGGATACATCGGCAATCGTCATGGCTTCGAGGTCTCAGGCGTAATCGAGAGGGAACTTCTCAGAACATCGTGGAGCCGCCATCGACGCCGATGGTCTGGCCCGTGACGTACCTGGAGACATCGCTCGCGAGATAGATGGCCGTGGGCGCGATGTCGTCCGCGCTGCCGAAGTACCCCAGAGCGACCTTCGACAGCTCGAGGTCGTAGGTCTTGCTCTGCTCCAGGTACCAGATCGCCTTGGGCGACAGGGCGGAGGGAAGGATCGTGTTCACCCTGACTTTGTGCTTGCCCCATTCGCGCGCAGCGGTGCGCGTCAGCGCACGGATCGCTTCCTTGGCGGCGGCGTAGGCCAGAAAGCCCGGCTCGCAGCGTATGCCATAGCTCGATCCCATGTTGATGATCGAGCCGCCGCCCTGCTGCTTCATGTGCGGGAAGCACAGCTGCATCAGCTGCAGCGAGCCGATGAAGGCCGACTGCAGATCGACCATGCAATTGGCCTCCATCTTCGGATCTTCGATCGGCAGGCAGTCGGTGAAGGTATGGGCGTTGTTCACCAGCACGTCGATGCGCCCCCAGCCAGAGATAGCCGTGCCGAGTGTTCTTTCGGCATCCTCCCTGTTGCCGGCCCAGGCCTCCAGCGGCACCACTTCGCCGCCATCGCTCCGGATCCTCTGCGCCACCTCTTCCAGCTTGCTCCGCGTGCGGCCGGTGATGATCACCTTCGCCCCCTCGCCGGCATAAGCCCGGGCGATGGCCTCGCCGATGCCCTGACCCGCGCCGGTGACGATCGCCACCTTGTCGGCGAGCTGCTTTGCGCTCGAGCTCATTGTCGCTCGAGCCTGAAGCGCGAGGGTTGAAGGGGCATGCCCGGGGTTTCCGACCTTCCCCGGAACAGGAACGAATTCTTCGCAGTGAGCGGCACGCCATCCTTGAGACTGTCGCCGCCGTCGGCGGGAACCGAGTTGAAATAGAGGTCGCACATGTCCGGGCCGCCGAAGCGGACTTGCGTGATCGAGCCGGCCGCGCCCTGAAGCTGCGGCAGCTGTGTGCCGTCGGGCCTGAGGCGCGTCAGGTAGCTCGATCGGAATCCGGTGATCCAGACATTGCCCTCCGCATCGAGAGCCATGCCGTCGACATCCTCCTTGTCGAGGAATTTGCACTTGTTCTCGAGCGTCAGCGCGGACGTTACGTCGAACGCCCAAGTGCAGACGAACGTGTCATTGCCGTAGAAGCGGCGCCTGACCGGATCCAACATGATTCCATTCGGGAAATGAAGGTCGGTCAGCCTGATGACCTCTCCCGATGCGGTGAGGCGATAGATCGCACACGGGCGGGTCGCTTGGCCCTTGATGACCCTCTCCATGTCGATGGTGCCGAAGAAGATGCCTCCGGTCCCGTCGGATACCATCTCGTTGACGCCATTGATCGGCTTGTCGTCGATACGGTCGAGAAGCCAGCCTGACTTACCGGTGTCGGGGTTGTTCCACCTGATGCCGCCCTCGCCCGTCGAGAGCACCGATCCGTCCTCGTTCATCATGACACCACCGGTCCACATGCGCTCGTGGTCGAAGGAGGCGACGGGCTCGCCCTCCGGAGTTACCCCGTGGATGCCGCCGGCGATGACATCGCTGTACCAGATGACGTTGCGGCGGTAGTCGACGGCCAACCCCTCGAGGTATACCCCTGCAGCGATCTTGCGGAAAGTTTGCACGACGGGCCCCGCGGATGTGTTCGTCAGTATATTAGCACGCTGCCCGCCTGGCATCACCCCGCGTAAGGTGTCTCGGCAATGCCGCGGACGCCAAGCTCATCGATGCGGTAGAGGTGGCCCGAGCCCGCCTCCGGCGGATCGCCGAAGAACACCGAATCGAGGCTGGTGACATACAGCTGATCGAGCTTCGCTCCGCCAAAGGCGACGCTGGACACCAGCTTGGCCGGCATCTCGATCACCCGTTCGACGCTTCCGTCCCGAGGCCGGAAGGCCACCACCTTGCCGGCCCGGAAGATCGCCATTCAGATACGGCCGTCCTCGTCGACCGTGGCACCGTCGGGCATGCCGCCCAGCGCTTCGGTTTCGATGAAGAGCCGCTTGTTGCCGAGCGAGCCGGTGTCCGGGTCGTAGTCGTAAGCGAACAGGGCATATCGGTAACTGTCCGCCTCGGCGGGATTCCACAGTGGGCTCTCACCAACCCGGCAGGTCTCGGTCATGACGCGGCTGACGTTCATGCTCGAGACGCGATCCCGTCACCACCGCTCCGGCGGATCATCGAGCCTCAAGGGGCGCTGATAGGAAACGTCGCGCTTGTCCCAGGTGCCCTTCGCGTATCCCTGCTGGGTGAAAAGCGGTGCCTTGAGGATCGAGGCATCACCGGAGATCAGCACGTCCACCGTGGATCGCCTGAGGGCGATCTTCCACTTGCCGTTCCGGCGCTCCAGCCGGTCGATATAGCGCCCGCTGATCACCCGCGCGCTCACCTCGTCCTTGTTGAGAAGCGCCACCATCACGTAGCTCTCGCAGTGAGCGACGTCGCCCTCGATCTCGCAGGTATGCGTAGTGATGTTGTGCGTGTGGGGCTTGGAGCCGGCCGCATGGATCGCATTTGCCCACTGCGCGTACTTGGGACCCTGGTTGATCGCGTGCCCGTGCTCGTCGGTACCGTCCTCGTGGTACGCCTCGGTAAGCATGTCCACGTCGTGGCGATCATGGCCCCGCGCATGACGGGCGATGCAATCGAGAATTTCCTGGCGATCCTTGAGGTAGCGAACATCGCGGCGCAGCGCTTCGAGCTCTTCTGCAACGCTCATTTCCCCAGCTCCTTGTCGATCGCCGACACCAGTCGCGAATCATCGGGCGCGATGTCGGGTGCAAACCGCCCGACCACGCGGAGCGAGCGGTCCACGAGGAACTTCTCGAAATTCCACAACACGTCGCCGGGGGCGCCCGTATCGATACCGTGTTCCTTGAGGCGTTCCCTCATCGACCCTTCGCCGACGGCATCCGGCTCGGCCGTGGTGAGGCTGCGGTAGAGCGGGTGTTGCTTGGCCCCCTTGACCGCGATCTTGGCGAAGAGCGGGAACTCCACGCTGTAGCTCACTGAGCAGAAGCTCGCAATCTCCGCCTCGGTGCCCGGCTCCTGTCCCATGAAATCGTTGCAGGGGAAGCCCAGGATCTCGAGCCCTGCCTTGCGCTTCGCCTCATACAGGCGCTCCAATCCTTCGTATTGGGGCGTCAGGCCGCATTTGGAGGCGACATTCACGATGAGCAGCACTTTGCCGCGATACGCGCCAAGAGTAGTCGTGCTGCCGTCGATCCGATTCAGCGGGATGTCGTTGAGTGTCTGTGTCATGAGGGCGTTACTCCGGGTATGTCGTAGACGTACCGTCAGGCAATGACTTTCGCCGTGCGCAACTCCGTGATCCTTTCGGGCGTCAGGCCCAGCACCTCCCTCAAAATCTCATCCGTGTGCTGTCCCAGCACGGGTGGCGATGCCGGGACGGGCTGCGGATCGCCCGGAAACCGGATCGGGCGGTTCACGATCGGAATCCTTCCGAGTGTCGGATGATCGGTCTGTACCACCATCTCCCGCGCCACCGTCTGCGGCTGCGACAGGGCCTCCCTGACACCCAGGATGGGTGCATACGGGACCTCGTACCGGGTGAAGAGCTCGACGAGCTCGTCCATCGTCTTTTCGCGCGTGAACTGCGCGATCATCTCATTGACCAGCCGGCGATTGTCGCGCCGCTTCTCGAGCGTCTCGAAACGCTCGTCACGCAGCCACTCCGAGTGGCCCAACGCCTCGCAGATGCGTTGCCAGAAGGCGTTGGTGAGGCAGGCGACGATGATCGAGCCGTCCCGGGCCGGAAATTTCCCGTAGGGAACGAGGTTCGGGTGCTCACAGCCCTGCGGCTGCGGGTCCTTCCCCGTGAAGAAAGCAAGCTGCGCGAGGTATCCGAGCATCCCGATGAGTCCGTCGAGCAGACTGACGTCGATCAGCCGCCCGCGGCCGGTGAGGCTGCGCTCGTAGAGCGCCGCGAGAATGGCGATTGGCCCGTTGACTCCCCCCATCAGGTCCCCAAGCGGGATCCCGAGCTTCGTGGCCTCGCCGCCGGCTTCGCCGTTGACGCTCAGCGCACCCGAGAGGGCCTGTAACACGATGTCGAAGGAGGGTCGATCGCGCAGCGGACCGGTCATGCCGAAGCCGGAGATCGCGCAGTAGATGAGCCGTGGGTTGGCGGCGGACAGCGCTTCATAGCCCAGACCCAGGCGATCCATGACCCCGGGCCGGAAGTTCTCGATCAGCACGTCGCATCGAGCGGCGAGATCCCGCGCCAGCGCCACGCCGGCATCGGTCTTCAGGTCGATGACGATACTCTTCTTGCCGCGGTTGACGCTCAGGTAGTAATGGCTCACGCCTTCCCGGAACGGCGGGAAATGACGTGTCTCGTCACCACCGCTCGGAGGCTCTACCTTCAACACCTCGGCGCCGAGATCGGCCAGCGCGAGCGACGCCGCCGGTCCCGCCAGAACGCGGGTGAAATCGAGGACGCGAATTCCCCGCAGCGGGCCGGCCCAGGTCGGTGCAACTGGTTCGTTCATACGCTCGTCGTACACGCCGCGTGCCGTCCGCACCGGCGGGGTCGGCCCACGCCGGGCGACTCCGCGATCGATCAGCGGGCGCGAACGCGGCTCGGCAATTCTACGACGGCGGAGCCGGTCGCGGAGAGCTCGTTGCGGTGCGTCACGGCCTTCTGCGCGATCTCCACGAGGTGCCTGCCATCCTCCACGTATCTGCGGGTGACGGAACCGTCGATGAACACCACATCGCCATCGGGGTTGTGGCGGCGGAGCTGGGACTTGCTCTGGCGCAGGAAGCCGTCATCGCCGATCCAGTTGGTGATGTGATGCGTGAGCCAGGAACAGCGCTCCGGGCCGTAATCGTAGGCGCCGGGCGCGCCGACCTCGAGCGCGAACGATTCGTCCCAGTGGACCCGCTCCGGACAGTCCGGAACGTTGAAGCGGTTCTTGATGCCGAGGCCCGGGTGCTTGGATTGCATCCTCCAGGCGAGCTTGTTGGCGCGGATGTAGAGTCCGCCCCAGCCCTGCGCGTAGCAGATGAATCCCGTGACGGTCATGGGGCCTTTCATCATCCGCGGCAGCGCCTCGCCCTCCTTCACGTCCTCCCAGTAGCGCGGCTTGGCGCCGCGAATCTCCTCCTGCTCGTACAGCTTGTAGAACTCCGCGAGCTGCTCGTCGGTGAACTTCTCCACGCGTCCGCGAGCCCCCACGTACTTGGTACCGCGCTCGCGCGCTTCGTCGCGATCGGTGCGGAAGACCCACGAGTCGCACTCGGCGACCTTGTCGCCGCCCTGCTTGAAGAACTCGGTGTGATAGATCTGCTGGAAGGAGCGCCCGGCAAAGGACGTCTTGTGCTCGATCAGGTCCTTGAGGTGTGCCTGGGTCGAGATCGCATCTCCACGCAGCACCGGCTTGTGCCACGTCCAGTCCGCGCCGGCCCACATGGCGTGAATGCCCGAGAGGCCGCCGCAATATCCCGAGGCGATGCGGCTCGTCGAGAAAAGAAAGCTCGGCAGCGCCACGATGGTCCCATAGCGGGTCTTGGCGGCATAGCCGGGATCGGTCCACAACGGATTGTCATCGCCGATGCCGTGCGCGTAATGACGGATGGCGTCGCGGCTCGCCTCGTAGTTCCAGGGCTCCACCGTGTCGGTGATCGGAACGCCGATGCGCTGGCGCAGATCGTCGAGCGCCTCCTCGGTGATCTTCGGGAAGCGGTTGGCGGCGGGACTGGCGAGCGCGGAGGACATCGGGCTACTCCTCATCATTCATGTGTGGGTCGTGCCGGCAGCGGCTTCGCGATCGCGCAGCGCCTTGCGGTGCACCTTGCCGGCGGGTGTCTTGGGAAGCTCGCTCACGAAGGCGATCTGGCGCGGAAACTCGTGCTGGCTCAGACGCTCGCGGGTGAATGTCTTCAGCTCGTCGGCGAGGTCCTCGCCGGGCGGGCGGGCGGTGACGATGAAGGCCTTGGCGACCTGACCGCGGGTCGCATCCGGCACGGCGATCACGGCCACTTCCCGCACGTCCGGGTGCTTGAGCATGGTGTTCTCGATCTCGACCGCGCTCATGGTCCAGCCGGCGGAGATGATGACGTCATCGGCGCGGCCGGCATGATAGAAGTAGCCGTCCTCGTCGATCCGGGCGAGATCCTTGGTGGTCTCCCAGCGGTCGCGCCGCCAGACCATGAGCTCCCCGACGACGCCCGGCTCTGCCGGCGATCCGTCGGGCTTCTGCACCTGAAGCTTGAGGCCCGGCACGGCCTTGCCCAACGATCCGGGCTTCACGACGTAGTCGCTCGCGCCGGGATAGTTGACGAGCACGACGCCGATCTCGGTCGTGCCGTACATGCTGCACGCGGGCACGTGGAAGGTGTCGTCGATGAAATCCAGGGTCACCGGATCGATGGGCTCGCCGGTGTAGGAGAGCTTCCTGATCGCGAACCTGAACTCGCCCGCCTTGCCCGAGTTCTTCATCATCCGGTAATGCGTAGCCGCGGCCGACAGATTCGTGATCCCATAATCCTGCAGCGCCTTCATGAGACGCACCGCATCGAACCGGCCGGCGAAGGTGCCCGTGGTCACGCCGAGTCCGAGAGGGGCGAGCGTGCCATGCCATAGGCCGTGACCCCAGGCGGGCGATGAAGGACAGAAGAACTCATCGCCCGGCCGGATGCCGGTTCCATACAGCGCGGCAAACATCAGTGTGACGAGCGCGCGATGCGAATGCTTCACCGCGGCGGGCAGCTCCCGGGTCGTGCCCGAGGTGTACTGGAATACCGCGAGATCGTCGGCGCGGGTCGCCGCTTCATACTTGTCGGGAAACCGTGAAATCTCGGCCAGCAGGCTCTCGTCGGCCACGACCACCCTGAGCCCCTCGATCTCGCGCGCGATGTCGAGCTTGTCCGCGCTGGTGATGAGCAGCTTCGGCCGGCAGTCATCGACCCGGAGCCTGAGCCCGTCGAGGCCGAAGAGCGTGAACAGGGGAACGCTGATCGCCCCCATCATCATCGCGCCGAAGAGGCTGAGATAGAACGGCAGCGACGGCTGCAGCATGAAGGCGATGCGGTCCCCGCGCTCGATGCCGTTCGCCTCCAGCCAGTGCGCGAAGCGCGCCGAGCCGGCCGCGATCTCATCGAAGCTCAGGATCTCATCCGCCCCGTCCGCATGGGCGATCCGCACCGCGGTGCGCCCCGAGCCGTCCGCGTGGCGAACGATGCACTCGTGGGCGATATTGAGATGTTCGCGGTCGCCGTCGAAGAGCTCCCAGAGTGCGCGGGAGTTGGCGAATGCCTGCGCGTCCGCGTAACGGGTGTAGTGGGTGAGCTTCGCCATCGATACTGCGATCGTTCCCGGACGCGCCGCCGCATCCTGCCGCGGCGGCGCCCCCCGGGTCGTAAATGAACACCAGTGTTGCGTATACTCGAGCTCGAACCAGTCTGCCATAGCGCTGGCAGGTATTGCAAATATCGAATATCATTGTATATATCGAATGACCGAGCCTGCCACCGGAACCGCCGCCGTGATGATCGACAATCTCGAACGCGCCGCCCGACCCGATCGCGAGCTGGCGCAAGCCGTCGAAGCCAGCAAAGCGCCCGCCATCTCGCGCGCCGCCGCCATCCTGCGGCTGCTCGGCAAGAGTGACGCACCGCTCGGCGTTCAGGCCATCGCCCGGGAGTTGGATCTGGTGCCGAGTACCTGTCTGCACGTGCTGCGGGCCCTGGTCGCCGAGGAGCTGGTGTCCTGCGATCCGGACACCAAGCGGTATTCCCTCGAGGCGGGCGTGCTCACGCTCGCTCGCCACTGGCTGCGCCGCAACCGCTTCAACGACCTGGCACAGGCGGAGCTCGATCGCATCGCACAGACGTTCGGCGTGACCATGCTCGGCGTGCAGATCGTGGGCCTCGAGCACATCGTGGTGGTGGCCATCTCCCAATCCGGAAACGACCTCCACCTCAGCACGCAGATCGGCAGTCGGTTTCCGGCGCTGATCAGCGCGACCGGCCGCTGCATCGCCGCATTCGGCGGTTATGCGGAAGAGGAGCTGCGACAGAGATTTCGCGTGTTGCGCTGGGACGATCCGCCTACTTTCGACGAGTGGGCGGCCCAGGTCGAGAAGACCCGGCTTCAGGGATTTGCGATCGATCCGGGTAACTACATATCCGGCGTGACGGTCGTCGCAGCGCCCGTGTGGAAAAGCCGCGAGACCCTCAGTCACGCCCTCGTCGCCGTCGGCATCGGTAAAGCGCTGCGGCGTGCGCGGCTGCCGGCGCTGCAGAGTGCCCTGCTATCCGCCGCACGGACCCTGACCAATCAGCTCTGCGGCGAGCTGACACCGGAGAGCGCGCCATGAGCGAACAACAGCCGATCACCGTTTACGGGGTGATGAGCCCCAACGTCGCCAAAGTCGTCATCATGCTCGAGGAGCTCGAGCTTCCCTACGCCCTCCGGTATGTCTCACTCTTCAAGGGTGAGCAGTTCACCGCGGATTTCCTGGCATTGAATCCATTGGGAAAGGTGCCGGTCATGCTCGATCCGGCGCTCGATCGCCCGCTCGCCGAGAGCGGCGCAATCCTCCTCTGGCTCGCGGAGCGAGAGAGCAGGTTGCTGCCCGCGGACCCCGGCCGCCGGTGTGAGGTCCTGCAGTGGCTGATGGTGCAGATGTCATCGATCGGCCCCATGTTGGGACAACTCACGCACTTTCGACTGCTGCCCGAGGGTAGCGAGCCCTACTCCCTGGGACGCTACGGTGCGATCGCGGCCAAGCTCTACCGCACCCTGGACGAGCGGTTGAAGGACAGGGAATGGCTCGCCGCCAACGACTACTCCGTCGCCGACATTGCCACTTTCCCCTGGGCGGAGTACCTCGAGCGCCACGGCCTCGCGGCGGGAGACTATCCCGCCCTCGTCCGCTGGCGCGAGAAGATCGCGCGCCGCGATGCGGTCGTCAGGGCGAAGCTGCGTCTTGCCGAGTCGTTCGCTGCAGTCACCAAGGAGACAATCGGCGCCGCGACCCAGGAGGACCTCGACCGGTTCTTCGGCCGCACGACGGGCATGCCGGCCCGCGACTTCACGGCCGTCAAGCGACTGCAGTAGCCGAGCGGCGTAAACAAAAGGCGATGAATCAAAGCCCACCGACAATCTCGGCGGCACCGCTGGCCGGAGCGCTCGGCGCGGAGATTCGCGGCGTGGACCTGTCGCAACCGATCAGCGACGGCACGATCGCCCAGCTGCGTGCGCTCTGGCTCGAGCACCTCGTGCTTTTCTTTCGCGACCAGACCATCGACGCCGCCCAGTACCAGGCTTTTGCCCAGCGTTTCGGCACGCCGATGGAATACCCGTTTCTCAAAGGCCTGCCGGGATTTCCCTACATCACCCAGGTCATCAAGCGCGAGCACGAGCGGGTCAATTTCGGCGGTATCTGGCACAGCGACACCACCTATCTGCAGAATCCGCCCATGGCCACCTTGCTGCTCGCCCGGCAGGTCCCTCCTGTCGGCGGCGACACCCTGTTCGCAAACATGTACCTGGCCTACGAAACGCTGTCGGCGGGCATGAAGCGGCTGTTGGACGGCCTCGTTGCCATCAATACGTCATCCAAAGCGGAGGTATCCAACACTCGTGAAGACCGCATTCGCGACACCGGGCGCGACAACACACAGGAGATGGTCGCCGAGCATCCGGTCGCGCGCACGCACCCCGAGTCGGGCCGCAAGGCGCTCTACGTCAACAGCGCCCATACGCTGCGCTTCAAGGACATGAGCGAGGAGGAGAGCGCGCCGCTGCTCGACTACCTCTACCATCACCAGGTCCGCCCCGAGATGACCTGCCGCTTTCGCTGGACTCCAGGCGCGCTTGCCATATGGGACAATCGCTGCGTTCAGCACTATCCCGTGAACGACTACCATGGCCATCTTCGGGTGATGCATCGCATCACCTTGAGTGGTGATCGACCGCTTTGACGAGAACGGCTAACCGCCCTTCGGAAAGAGACGCGTGAGCGTGCCGCCGAGCGGCGCCGGCATGAAGCTGTCGCCGAACGGCCAGTCGAGAAAGCCGAGCGCGGCGATGGTTCCCCCGTCGATGTGCAAAGTCGTGCCCGTAATGGCGCGCGAAAGGTCGCTCGCGAGGAAGAGCACCCCGTTCGTGATGTCCTCGACGGAAGGCGCCTTCTTCTGCGGCACGTACATTTTCATCGACTCGCCGAGCGCATCGGTCCCCAGCGCGCCGAGCTTGCGCAAGTCTTCCGCATAGAGCGCGGCGTTCGAGCCGCGCGCGGCATTCGTGTCGGGCGCGATCAGGTTGACCCGGATCTGCTCGGCGCCGAGCTCGACCGCCATGGCGCGGCTGAAGTTGGTCGTGGCCGCCTTGGCGCCCGCATAGACGGCATAAGTTGCCGCGCCGCGGTGCGCCTCGATGGTCGTGAAATTGATGATGCTGCCGCCGCGTCCACCTCTACGAATCAGGGGAACGGCGCGGCGGACGCTCTGGATCACGTAACCGTAGTTCAGCTGAATATCGCGCGCGTTCTGCTCCGGCGTCGTGTCCATGAAGGGCGAGCGCCGCACTCCGCCGACGAGGTTCACTACGATATCGACCTGAGAGAACTGCGCTGCGACCCGATCGTAGAAGCCGTCCAGCGCTCGCGGGTCCGTGGCATCGGCGTGGACCGACAGGATGCGTGCTCCGAGGGCCTCGACCTCCGGGACGATCGTCCGCACTGCCTCAGCATCGATATCGCAGCTCGCAATGTGTATTCCAGCCCGGGCGAGCGCGAGGCTGACCGCCCGGCCGAGGATCTCGCCCGCGCCGCCGATGACCACGGCCACTTTGCCGGACAGATTCGCGTGCGCTTCGAGCAATCCCATACATCACCCCGATCTCACCGCCGCTCGCGGCGATGCTGTGTCAGTTGGAAGCCCGATTGTGCGCCGCCGCCGGAGCGGGATAGACGGCTGCATCATCGGGGCGGAAATATGCCTCCCCTACACTCTTCGGCGCATCCGGCTCACCGATGAGCCGCGCAAACTTCTGCCCCTCGTAGGCCGCCGTCGCCCAGGGCCGCACGCAGAGCGCATCGCCGATGGTGAAGAGTTGTCCGACTCGACCCTCGAGCTCGCGAGCGAGGCCGTCCTTGCATTGCCGGCCGGTCGCGAGCACGACCGCATCGACCTGGGCGATCGTCTCCTCGCGGCCGCCGAACACCCCGTATGTGAGCACATCGCGCTCGCCGATCGTCCGGACCCAGGTGGTCGGCCGGAAGTCCACGTCCGCCGCGACCAGCCGTTCGGCCACGAAATCGCCGTCGAAGCAGTCGTTGAGGCGCATCGAGAATGGCGCATGATAAGCAGAAAGCATGATTACCTCGGCCCCCGCACGCGCCAGCAGGTCGGCCACGCCGGAGCTGGCGTGGGTGCCTTCACCATCGACCAACACCACCTTTCCCGTCGGCCGCTGGCTGCCCTCGAGGATTTCCCGGGGTGTCAGGACATGAGGTCTATCCGCCCCCGGGATCGGACGGTCGAGGAAGCCGCTGCGTCCGGCGTGGCAGAAGTCTGCCCCGGTCGCAACGATCAGCGCATCCGGCGCCAGCGCGAGCACACTCCCGGCGGTCGCCGTGCTTCCCTTCCGTACTCTGACCTCGAGCCGCACGAGCTCCCGCTCCCACCAACCGATCGCCTGGGCGTAGACGGCGAATGCCGGCAGCTCCGCCCACAGCGCAAGCGCGCCGCCCAGTCTCTGCCGCGCCTCCAACAGCGTGACACGATGGCCGCGCAGTGCAGCCACCCGTGCCGCTTCCATCCCACCCGGACCGCCGCCAACGACGACGACGTTCAGCGAGCGACCGGCACGGGTAAAGCTATCGATACCCCAGAGCCGCTCCCGATAGCTCGCAGGGTTGATCGCGCAGCCGAACGCCCCGTCGCCCATGCCGCCCAGACACCAGTTGCAGGCTATGCAGGTGCGGCCCTGTTCCTCCTTGCCCTCGCGCGCAAGCTTGACGAACTGCGGCTCCGCGATGAGCTGGCGCGTCGAGCCCACCATGTCGTACCGGCCGGAGGCGATCAACGCGTCCGCATCGGCCATTCGTGTCACGCGGCCGAGGACGCTCAGCACGGGGACTTTACCCGCAGCATCGCGCACCTTCTCGACGTAGGGCCGATAAAAATGCTCTTTCACGAAAACGGGCGGCATACCGTATTTGAGCTGCATCGGCTCGACCGCAACGTCGAGATCCACGAAGTCGACGAGGCCCGCTCCACATACCCGTTCCAACACGGCGCGAGCGTCTTCGGCGCCATAGCCGCCCTGCAGCATCTCATCGCAGTTGAAGCGCATGCCGAGGGCCATGCTCTCGCCGGCCGCAGCGCGCGCGATCGCGAGCGTCTCGAGGAGCAGTCGCATCCGATTCTCGAGGCTGCCGCCGTACTCGTCCGTGCGGCGGTTGAAATACGGCGACAGGAACTGCTCGATCAGGCCGCCGTGCGAAGCGTGGATCTCCACTCCGTCGAAGCCCGCCGCCCGCAGGTGGGTCGTCGACTGGCTGAAGCATTCGCCCATCAGCCGTATTTCCTCCCGCGTCAGCGCGTGCGTGGAGGTCGTCACACCGCGAAAGCCATACTGCGAGACGGAAGGCCCGAGCATCGGCGCCGGTGGAGCGAGCGGTTGCCAGTGTCCGTTCGCCCCCCACCAATACCACAGCTGGCCGAAGATCTTTCCGCCCGCCGCATGCGCCGCCTCGGCGAGCGCGCGAAAGCTCGGGATGCTTGCCGGGGAATAGGGGCACGGCTGATAGTGCCGTCCCCGATCATGTACGGTGCAACTGAGAATCGTGAGCCCACAGCCGCCGTCCCGCATGCGCTCCGTGACGTAGGCGACGAGATCATTCGACGGGCCGGTGCCGTATGTCAGCGGCAATCCGTGCGGCGAGAAGTAGTAGCGGTTCGGGACCTCCACCGGGCCGATCCGCAGGGAGCTGAAGACGTGGGGATATTTCGATTGCATGCCACGCCTCGATCGGCAAATCGACCTACATGACGGCTCGCCGGACGAGCTTATGGGGTCGGGCCGGGAGTGTCTTGATGTTTAGCGACAGGCCGCGACGCATCACAGCCGGATACCCGCTCGGCCGACGAGCGCCTCGCTCTCGGTCCAGAGCCGCGCCGCAGCCGCATCGTCGCGCGCTGACGGTGCCTCGTTCATCTGGGCACGCTCGTGGAAGTAGCCACCGGTCACGCGGGCCGCCTCAGGCGCCGTTGCGAGCCATATCAGAGTATCCGCGCCTGCTTCGGATGACACGGAGGGCAGCCCCGCGAGATACGTTTGTACGTGTGACGGGGTATGACTCGCGAAATTGCTGGCCACCACTCCGGGATGCATGGCGTTCGCCACGATGCCGGCCTGCCGCGCCCGCTTCGCCAGTTCCCGCGTGAACAGGACATTGCAGAGCTTGGCGAGACAATACGACTTCATCGCCTCCCACTGCCGCAGCTGCTGCAGATCGTCCCAGTCGATGCCCGGACAATACTCGTGCGCGCTCGAGGAGACTGACACCACTCGCACCGTGCCCGGCTCCCGGGCTGCGGCAGCGGCGCGCAACAAGGGCATCAGCCGCTGGGTGAGCAGGAAGTGTCCGAGATGATTGCCCGCAAATGTCGACTCGTTGCCCTCCGGCGTCACCCTGAGCTCACTGCAGACACCACCCGCGTTGTTGAGCAGCGCGTGCACTGTGCCCGTATGCCTGGCGATCTCCTCGGCCAGGCGCGCGGTGTCGGACAACGATGCGAGATCGCCGCGAATCATGGTGACCTTGCCGCCCTGTGCGGCGGCGCCGCGAATCTCCGGCTCGGCTGCGGCGGTACGTCCCGGATCGCGACCGTGGGCGATGACATGCCATCCCCGGCCGGCGAGGGCTTTCGCCGCGGCCTTGCCGACGCCGGAGCTGGCGCCGGTGACGACCGCAACGCGGCTATCGCTTGGATTGCTCATGAGCACTCCCGTCGGACCCGCGCAGGCGGATGCCGTTCAGAAAAAGCCTTACGCTGAAGACGATGCGATCCTCGATCTCCCGCGGATCGAGCCTGTTGCCGGAGGCGATGACACGCGCCGGCCCGCCGACCACCATGGTGAGGAAGACCATGGCGGCCATTCGGGGCCGCGTGCCGCCGATCGTGCCCTTCGCGCGATGCCGGCGGAGCACCTGCGCGAGGAAATCGATCAGCGGCGCCGTCGCCTGCTCGTACGCGGCCGTGAAGATCTCGGGAAATCGGTATGACTCGGCGTTGATGATGCGCTGCAGCTTCATGCCTTCCGGTGTCATCACGTGGGCTACCCGCATCCGCGCGATCGCCAGCAGGGTCGTCTCGAGGTCATCCGTCTCCAGCGACCGCAGCGCCTCCGCGGGCTGGGTCCAGCGCTCGATCGCCCGTTGCACGGTGGCCCGAAACAGCGCCGCCTTGTCTTCATAGCGCGCGTACACCGTGCGCTTGGTCATCCTGACGGAGGCCGCGATGGCCTCGATGGTCGTCTGCTCGTAACCATGCTCGAGAAACAGATCGAGCGCGCGGTCGAGCAACTCCGCATGGCGCTGCTCGGCCTGCTCGCGAGTCGGACGGCCGGCACCCGGGGCCGGGACCGCGCGCTCAGTCGGCTGCCTCAGGGGGGACTCCTTATGCAGGGGGAAACTCCTCGTAAGGTAGCATTACCCGGGCTCGAATCCGTCCTCGTGGACGATCCAGTGGACGAAGCGGTGCATGATGTACATGGCATCGTGCGGCGCGCCGACGGACTGGCCGCCGGCGTCACCCAGCCGGACGATCCGTTGCGCGCCGCCGCTTGCCAGACCGTTGCGCAGCTCGACCTGCCGCGCCGGCGGATAGACGCCCACGGTCTGCGTGGCGACGTTCACCCACTTGAGCGCATCCCGAAGCGACTTCACCGACACCACGTTGGCGGTCTTGTTGATGGGATGAAAATCGACCGGCTCGTCCGAGCGAACGACGAGGCCACTGCCATCCGGCGCACCCCAGACCCCGAAGTCGTCGTCCATGCTCCGAAGCCCCTCGATCTCCTCGGCCAGATCCCGCGGCAACGGTGGCGCCTTGCCGCCATTCGCGTTGCGATCGACGAGCTTCTGCTGCAGGCGCTGGCAGAAGCGGTCCACCTGCTTGCGATCACCCTCGATGAAGAGGACGCGACTGCAGACACACGCTTCCTGGTTGAGCATGCCAACGTCATGCGCGGCGCGCGTGGCGACATCGTCCAGAATCTCTTCGGACTCGAACGCCTCGCGCCCAATCATGGAGATGGAAGTCTTGGGATCGAACGAGACCAACTGCAACCCGGGGCCGAGGTATTTGACGACGTTGTTGATGGCGTCGCCCCCGCCCCACGCCACGATCTTATCGAAATACTGCGGTCGGTAGAGCGCCCGTTCCACGGACTCATCGCCGCCGCGCCAGTACACCGCCGACATCGAGCGCGGCAACGGATGATTCGGATCCACCTCCATCATGGTGCGGAGTATCGCCACGGCCATGAAAGGGTCGCTCGAGCCCATCTTGAACAGGTTGATTCCCTTCACCATCGCGCCCAAGGCGATCGACTGCACGGAGACGAGGGGCGAGTTGCCCGGCAGCACATGAATCAGCCGCGGTGGAAAGGCGCGGGTGAAGCTGCGGCGGCCGGCGCTGTCGGTACGCGGCACCCACTCGTCGAGCAGCCGCGCATCCCCGAGGTTCTGCTGAGCGTATTCGAGCAGCCTCGCCTTGTTCAGATACTCGGCCGCCATCTGAACGTTGGCCTCGATCACCACCCTGGGCAGGACATTGGTCGCCGAGATCCGCTCGACCGCTCCCTGCAGATAGCCTTTCGCGTCGCACCGCATCGCCTCGCCGGAAGCGGCGAGGAAATCGAGGATCTCATCCAGCCGGACGTCGAACAGCGGCCCCGGCTCGGTCCGTGGCGTAACCAGGGAATCTAGGTTGATCTTCGGCGTGGCGAAGTCGACGCCCAGGTCGCGCGACTTGTGCCGCGCCTCGCGGCCGTCCAGGAGTTTGCCACGCACGAAGAATGGAGCGGGGACGGCCTGATCGGAATTCGCGGCCGGCTCTTTGAGGCTTGCGACGTTGCTCATGATTCAGCTCCGGTGACGCCTCTCACGTAGGCGTCGATCGTGCCTGCACAGGCGATCTTGTCGCCGGCCACCATGTCGGCATAGCGTTGGATGTTCTCGTGCACCGCGGGACTGCGGCTGCCGCAGGCGCACCGGCCGTAGCTCACGCGAACCTTGTCGCCGGAGATGATGCCACCCCAGCGGCCGTCGAGCGACAGATCGAAGAACGCGGCGCGGCCCTCGATCTCGCCCGTCGCGGGCGGCTCGATCAGGCTCTCTCCGGACTCATCGAGCGGCAGCAGCATGACCCAGGGGGCCATGTGATAGCGGCCGGCAGGACATCGCGGGGCGTTGGTGTTGAGCTCCTGCATGCCGTAAGTCTGGCAGATACGCTGCCCCGACATGTTGAAGGTTTCGAACACGTACTCGCGGTAGTTGGGCGGCAGCTGCGTACGCTTCAGGCCGCCACTGACGAAACAGCTGTTCTCGGGGTTGAAGTCCTTCCCGCTGTAGCCTTTGGCGCGGACGCGCTCGGCCACTTTGTACAGCGGAACGAAGAGGCCCATGACGTGAAGCTTCATGTGCCGATTCGCGATCAGGGCATCGGCGGCCTGCTCCACGGCCGACTCGATCGCCTGCTCGCGTGCGGCGGCCTGCGCCTCGTAATAGGCGACTTCGGCCGGCTTGGCCGTGCCCTCGGCCATCTTCTTGCGCAGCACCACCATTTCCGTGATGCCACCGACGGTAATGGGCGGAACGTTGGGCGCAAAGGGCGCCACGCCGGGGGCGCTCACGGCCTCCGCCATCGGGCGGCCGGTCGCCCGATTGCGGGGTGAGGCCGCAACCTGTCCGAGGCTGATCATCTTACGGTCCCCATTCGGCCCCAGGCCCTGCCAGATGAGTGCCCGCAACAGACTCTGCCCGCAGAAGTCGAGGTCCGCCTGCGTGGCATTCATCATGGCGCACTTCCCGGTCGTGCCGCTGGAACAGGAGACATGATGGCCCTGGTCCTGCAGCCGCAGCAGCCACGCATCGAGGCCTTCGATCCCGGCTGTGTCCATCCGCTCGACCCGCCGCGTCGAGACCGTGTCGAGCCACCGGCCCATGCGGTCCCACTTGCTTTCGCTGAGCCAACTCTCGGGATAACTCTTGTAGGCGGTGTGCGCGAACAAGAGGGGCACGACGTCGGCCATCTGTCGCACCGCGTTGATGCCCGCGGTCTCCGCCCGATTCTGCAGTAGCTTGATCCTGTGGACGCGGTCCTGGAAACGCTCATCGATCGCGGCGAGTTGCCGCGGCAGGACTTCGGCGTAGTCGTAGTCGAACGAGTCCGGCACATTCACCAGGCCCACGAGCCGCTCGAGCTCGGAGTCGAAGGTCACCGCTGTGTTCATGCTGATCAGCTCCCATCGCCAGGCCCGAGCCGCAGGTCGGCTCAGACGATGCCGCTCTTCTGTGACGACCCGCAGTCTACCCCGATGCGGTCACTAATGATACCCCGTGGGTGCCATTATACCGCTACTGGTCAACACTGCTGTGCAGTTGCTATGATGCAGCGCTCCGCCGAGCCCATCCCACGCCCCGAGGAGACAGTCGTGCCGGCCTACATGATCTTCTTTCGCGAAGGACCCGTCCGCGACCCCGACGCAATGACCGAATACCGGCGCATCGGTCGGCAGAACGTCGGCGACTTCAAGCTGAAGCCGCTCGTCATCTACGGCGCCCTCGAAGCCGTCGAGGGCACGCCGCCGGACGGTGTCATCGTGCTCGAATTCCCGACGGTCGAAGACGCCAAGGCCTGGTACAACAGTCCCGGATATCAGGCTGCAGTACCCCACCGGCTGCGAGCGGCAGACTACCGGGCGGTCATCGTCCAGGGCGTGTAAGCCCCATGAAGTCGGCCTTCACGCAGGCAGGCGCCGGCATCGACGCCGTCGCAGTACGGGAGGTGCCACAGCCCGCACCGGGTCCCCGCCAGGCTCTGGTGCGCCTCAAGGCCGCGACCCTCAATTTTCGCGATCTGCTCTTCGTTCGCGGGCAACTCGCCGGCGCCAGGTCACCGGAATACGTGCCCCTGTCCTGTGCCAGTGGCGAAGTGGTCTCCGTCGGCAATGATGTGACGCGCGTGAAGCCCGGTGACCGTGTGAGCCCGCTGTTTTCCCAGGGCTGGCTCACCGGACCGGTTCCTTCGATGACGATGCTCGGCGGTCCGGTCGATGGAGTGGCGAGACAGTACGCCGTCTTCGATGCGGCAAGCCTCTGTCTGATACCGGACGAGATCGGCGACCTGGAAGCTGCGACACTGCCGTGCGCGGGCTTGACGGCCTGGACCGCCCTGTTCGGCGCGCGTCCCGTGCAATCCGGCGAATGGGTGCTGCTGCAGGGCACGGGCGGCGTATCGATCGCCGCCCTGCAATGGGCGAAGGCGGCAGGCGCCAAGGTCATCGTCACCTCGTCTTCGAACTCGAAGCTGACTCGCGCCAAAGCACTCGGCGCCGACATCACCATCAACTATCGAGCCGTCACCGACTGGGCGGACGCCGCCCGTGCCTCCCTGGGAGGCAGAGGCGTCGACATCGTGATCGACGTCGTCGGCGCCGCCGAGCTCGATGCCTGCGCCAGGGTCGTTGCGGACGGGGGCGCCATAGCCGCAATCGGCAGATTGACAGGGCCTGACAACAGGGCAGCGAAGATCAACAGGCGGGTCATCCCTGTAGTGGTCGGCAACCGCGAGCAACACGAGGCGATGCTGCGCTTCTGTGCGCAGCACGGGATCAGGCCGGTGGTCGACGCCGTCTACGATCTCGACCGGCTGCCCGACGCGATGCATCTCCTGGAGAGCGGCCGCTTCGTCGGCAAGATCGCCGTCAATCTGCTTTGACGGCCCACTGCGTGGTGGTCAGTCGTACAGATCTTCGAGCGCATGGAGCCTGAGACCACTCGGCAGGGATTTGCGCTGCGGCTTGAGGGCGCGCAGAAACAGGCGCCTACAAATGGTAGCCTGCCGAGGGTTGTGATATCGGCGGACCTTACCTTCGAGCTCCTCCGCTAGCGCGGACACCGAAGCGGAGGTCCCCCATTTACACTCGCCGAGGTCTATCCAGCCGTCTTCACGCACACCGACGACATCGATCTGAACGCTCTTATGCCAATAAGAGCCCACCCTGAAATCGGCGCTCATCTGCTCCTTCTCATACAGATGAGGAAGCGCCTCGCGGCACAATCCCTCGAAACAGCGCCCGAAATAGGCATCGAGTCGGGGCTCAATGAGCTGCGAGAGAGCGCGGGAAGGCCCAGCCTGCGCAATCCGGCTGGTATGTGGGTAGATGAAATGGAACCAGAAGCGCAGCAACGGATCGAGCAGCCGGTAGCGCACGTCGCGCGCCTTTGGCCTCTCTGACGTGAGGGGGAAATGCTTATCAACGTAGCCCAAGCTACTCAACTGATCGAGATAATAGAAAACTGCGCGATCGCCGACGCCGCTGCGCCGAGCGATCTCCCGGCTCGGTAAGGACCCCTCAGCGAGGGCCATCAGAATCATGTAGTAGTTCTCGACTTCGCGCAGCTCCTCGCGCAGAAGGAAATCCGGCTCGCGATATAGCGGCGCAAGCTCATTCAACAGTGCCTGCTCGATGTTCTGCAGAATCGAGCGGTGTGGGTCGAAGTAGCGCAAGTAAAGCGGGATCCCTCCGCATATGAAGTAAGTCATCGCCTTCTGCGCCAAGGACAGGCCGGCGTGGAATTCCGCGGCCTCGCGGTAAGAGAAAGGCTTCAGAAGAATCTGGCCGGTACGTCGTCCATAAAGCGGGCTCTTCTCTCCGAGGACTTCACGCTCCATGAACCCGACGTAAGAGCCGCATAGGATCAGAAACACGCGACCGCTCTTCTGCCACGAGCGGTCCCAAAGCTCTTGCAGGACGGAAGCGAGCTCAGGGCTCTTTTCGACGAGCCACTGAAATTCATCGAATACGAGAATGAGCTTCTCACGCCTGCGCCATCGGCTCACCACAGCTTCGATGGCCTTCTTCCACCCCTCGATCGGGGCCGTGGCAAGCAGCGGCTCCTCCAGTACCAGCGCAGCGAGCTCGAAGAATTCGCGGATGAGTTGCTCGGCCGGAGCTCCTTTCTTCCCGAGCAAGTACAAGGTCGGGTAGGGCCGTGAGAAGTGGAGGATCAGCTCGCTCTTGCCGACCCGGCGGCGCCCGTAAATCGGCCAAAACGCGCTTTGCTGGCTGGCATATGCCGAACGCAGGGCCGTCATCTCCCTTTGCCGACCAATAAACGCTGCGGGGTTTTCGCCGGTATCCATCCGCATCCATCCTATGGATCGATGCGAAACTCGTCAAGTCTAGACTCGTCAAGTCTTGACTTGCACATCTAATTGATCCGAGAGCGTGAGCGCTGCCGGGATGCGCAGTGAAAGAATCTCATTGCAAATTCCAGCAATCCAGCGATAATGATACTTATCAGGTGCCATTATGCGGAGAGATTCCATGGGCGCAGCGGCAGACAGGCTCACCCGGCTGGTCGACGCGCCGGATCGGTTCAACATTCCGTTTACCGAGATCGCGGCGGCGCAGATCGAGGCGCTGAACGAGCGCTTCCAGGAGCGGAAGAATCGCATCAAGCTGCTCGCGCATCGCGCGAACGAGGCCGGCATCACGCAGGTCCGCTCGCGCGAAGACATGGTGCCGCTGCTCCTGCCGCACACCGCCTACAAGAGCTATCCCGAGAGCTTCCTGATCGAAGGCAAGTGGGAGCGGCTGAGCAAATGGATCGGCACGGTCTCGAGCCATCCCATCGCGCCGATCGAGACCGCCGACATCACGGACATCGACGAATGGATCGGCCGCCTCGAGGCTCGCGGGCACTACGTGTCGTGCTCGAGCGGCACCACCGGCAAGTCCGCGATGCTCATCGCCTCCGATGCGGACATGGCCTGGTCGAGAAAGGACACGGTGGGAGTCTTCTCGTGGGGATCGGGCATCAAGCCGGCACAGGATCGGCGCATGATGGGTCTTGCACCGATTGCCCACGTGCCGAAGAACGTGGTGATCGCTGAAGCGCAGCGAGCTGCCTTCGGCGATCCTGCCAAGGAGCACTACCGGCTCAACGTGCCCCCGATCACCGTCGGACAGCTCACCAGGATGGTGGTGTTGCGCAAGAAGATGACCGAGGGCACCGCACTGCCCGAGGACATTGCCCAGTTCGAGCGCACCTCGCGCGAGCGCCAGGAGACACTCGAGCGGGCGATGCAGGAGGCCGCCGAGGCGGTCGTCCGCTATCGCGGCGACAAGCTCTATGTCTCGGGCCTGTGGAACGCCCTTTATCAGGTGGCCAAGCAGGTCCGCGAGCTCGGCTACGCGGCCAAGGACTTCCACCCCGACAACTGCATCTACGTCGGCGGCGGGCTCAAGCGGGCGCAGCTGCCGCCGGATTATCAGCAGTTCGTCCACGACACGTTCAACATCCCGGCCAACCGCCATTTCCAGAACTACAGCATGCAGGAGCTCAACTCCGGCATGCCGAAGTGCCAACGCGGCAGCCGCTACCACGTGCCACCCTGGATGGTGCCCTTCATTCTCGATGAGGAAGGCAACGCCCTGCTGCCGCACAGCGGCGGCGAGATCGAGGGCCGCGCCGCGTTCTATGACCTAGCGCTCGACGGTCGCTGGGGCGGTGTCATCACGGGCGACAGGATCTCCCTGGATCTGGGGCCCTGTGCCTGCGGTAACGCAGGCCCGACCGTTCGGGACAACATCGTCCGCTACGCCGACATCAAAGGTGACGACAAGATCGGCTGTGCCGGCACCGTCGACGCCTATGTACGAGGCCTATCATGAACGCGAAAGTCCAAGAAATTGAGCGTCAGCGCGTGAAAGAAGGCGAAGTCCTTCGGGTCGATCATTTCATCCGCGGCAAGGCCGTCGCCGGCGGAGCGGTGAAGTATCGCTCGCGTGACCTCGGTGTCGATTTCGCCACGCCGGAGATCAACCTCAACGAGCTCGTGGTGCCGCGATCGGAGCTGCCGCCGCTGCTCGATGTGCCGCTTGCGGAGATCATCAGCTTCCTGGTCGAGTGCGGCGAGCGCATGGTGCTCGAGAAGAACCCGTACCTGCAGGAGGCCGCCGAGCGCATCGCCGTCACCAATCCGCTGCCGCGCCGGGTGATCGAGAATCTCTTCCGCCGTGCCCGCCAATCCCTGACGGAGGAAGGCCTACGAACGACCATCGCGGCCAATTTCGCCAACCCGGCCGCTCTTGACGGGTGGGTGGAGCGCGTGGACTCCAGGGGACAGCGTGGTGCCCTGCGAGCGTATCCGCCACGCATGATTCACATGTTGGCTGGCAACTCACCCACCGGCTGCATCGCATCGATCGCGCAGGGCGCTCTCGTCAAGGCGATCAATGTGTTCAAGATGCCCTCGAGCGACCCCTTCACCTGCGTTGCAATGCTGAAGACGATGGCGGACGTCGACGCCGGCCATCCAGTGGTCAGGTCGATGTCGGCAGTCTACTGGCGCGGCGGCGACGAGCGTATCGAGCGGACGCTATACCGTCCACAGTACTTCGACCGCATCGTCGCCTGGGGTGGCGGTGACGCCATCAACAATGTCATCAAATACACGGGGCCCGGCCTCCAGCTCGTTTCCTTCGATCCGAAGACTTCGATCTCGATGATCGGCCCGGAAGGATTCACCTCCGAGGCGGTGATCGCGGAGATCGCCGAGGCCGCGGCCACGGACGTCGCGGTATTCAACCAGGAGGCCTGCCTCGCGAGCCGCTTCATCTTCGTGGAAGGCGACCGCGCGGGTATCGAGCAGTTTTGCGCTCGGCTCTGTGACCGGCTCGCCGTTGACCGCGAGACGGCATCCGAGGTTGCACCTCCTCCCCCGCTCGACGTGCGCGAAGAGATCGAGATGCTGCGGGTGATGGATGACAGCGTCCGGATATGGGGCAAACCCGATGGCCGTGGCATGGTCATCCTCACCGACGAGCCGGTCGATTTTCATCCATCCAATAAAACGGCAAACGTCGTTCACGTGAGCTCGCTGGACGATGCGGTTCGCTTCGTGAACGTCGCGACGCAGACCATCGGCATGTACCCGCCCGAGCGCAAGGCGGCGATGCGCGACCGGCTGGCGAGCGCGGGAGCGCAGCGCGTCGTGCGGCTCGGCACCGCATCGCGGCACGTGCCCGGCAGTCCGCACGACGCGATGTTTCCGCTGCAGCGCTTCGTTCGTTGGATGTCGGACGAAGACGCCTGTTGACCTCGGCTCCCGCGGCGGAACCGCAGCCTCCCGCTAGGTCACCACGACCCGGGCACCCCCCACCTCGAGCGGCTTCATCTCGTCGACCCCCTAGACTGGAGTTGTCCCCGCGTACGCGAGAAAAGTCATTACTGATCAGGTAGATGTCGCGACACTCGGATCGGCGCCGACGAATATGTTGTTGCCGACGCCTCGGATGTAGATCTGCGTATAACCTTCGCCAGAGGTCGGCAGATAGCCCGGCGTCGTGAACTGCAGGTCGGTGAGATTTTCGATGTGATTCTCGCTGAGCTGCGCGGACGTCATGGCCTGCAGCGCCAGCGGCACCGTCAGCTCGTTCTGTACCCGTCGCTCGGCGGTGACGACGATCTCCTTGAGCTCAGTGGAAGTCCCGGAGCCGGCGTCGCCGCCGGCGCTTGCGAGCTGCTGCGCGATACCGGTCTGCATCAGGAGCAGCAACGCCGGCAATGCCGCAAGGCGTCGATATGGAATCATGTCATTCCCCTCATCGTTGCCCCTGCCGCGGCGCGTCTCGACACGCCGCCCCCGTGACGCCCTTGGTGGCGCCTTGCTTATGAAACTGAAGTGGCATCAATAGTAGCACAGCGACGCCTTAATGAAACTACTGAGGCAATAATATTGCGTGGCGGTGGCCGTTTCCGCTCGCAAATCGACCGTACGGCGTCGCGCATGTCTGGTTAATGCAACGCTCTAAGTGCTATTATGCGGTCGTTCGGTGCCGGCGAGGTTTTTTGCGACGGCGCGCGCGGTCCGGAAGGCGTCGGATCGGCAACGACGATCTGGGGGAAACATGGTGATGATTCGCAATCTTCCTGCGCGATGGGACCTCGAGGCCGACGTCGTCGCGATCGGCTCGGGAATCGGCGGACTGTCCGCGGCCATAACCGCCCACCAGCATGGCTCGAGAGCCCTGGTGCTGGAGCGGACCGCGGAGCTCGGCGGCGTGACGGCCCTGTCCCTGGGCGAGCTCTGGGTGGCGGGGAACCATCACGCTCTCGCCGCGGGAATCGAAGATTCACCTGATGCCGGCTATCGCTACCTCAAGCGACTCTCGATGGACTACGGCGAGGACACGGCGATTCTCAACAATGTGCTGCATGCGCGGGTCGCACTGCAGTACTTCGAGGAAAAGATCGGCCTGAAGACCCGTGTGATTCCGCATTGCCCCGACTACTATTTCGGTATCACCACCGACGCGGTGGCACAGGGGCGGCTGCTCGAGGTGCTGCCGTTTCCGGCGCAGACCCTCGGTGATTGGCGGGCGCACACCCGCGTGTCTCCCCTCGTTCCCTATGCCCTCACCCATGAGGACATCTTCGAGAAGGGTGGCGTCGCCAACATGCGCAATTGGGATTTCGACCTGATGGCGGAACGTCTGCAGAAGGACGAGCGCTGCCTGGGTGCGGGGCTCGCGGCCTACTTCGTCAAGGGGGCGTTGGATCGGGGCATCGGCCTGCATACCGGCATCAACGCGCAGGAGCTCATCTGCGACGGGTCTCGCGTCGTCGGTGTCCGTGCCACCAGAGACGCCAACGATGTTTTCGTACGAGCCCATCGCGGCGTCGTTCTCGCGGTCAGCAGCTACGAGCGCAACGCAGGCTACAACAAGAGTCTCGGCCAGCAGCTGGATCTCGGATCGATGGTGTTTCCGTCCATCGACGGAGCCAATTTCCGCCTGGCGGGCCCCGTCGGCGCGCGCGTAGCGCGCGTGCCTGACATCACCTCACTGGGGTTTTGCGTGCCGGGAGAAGAGACTCCGGACGGCGAGCCTCTGTGGCGCAGCGCCCTGCAGCCGATCGGCCTGCCGCACACCATCGTCGTCAACGGAATGGGCCGCCGCTTCGGCAACGAAGCGTTCTATCGCTCCATACTGTACGCGGTCGACATCATCGATGGCGGCACCCAGACACATCCCAATTTCCCCTGCTGGACCATATTCGACGGCCAGGCGCGCGAGAAGTATCCGTTCGGCTCCGTCATGCCGGGCCAGGACCTGCCGGCAGGGTTCGGAGTGCGGGCTGACTCGATCGTCGAGCTGGCGCAGCGGATCGGAGTGGACGCGCGGGCACTCACCGACACGGTCTCGGCGTTCAACAGCCACTGCGCAAAGAGCGAGGATCCGGAATTTCACCGCGGGTCCCATCCGTGGAGCGCCTGGATGTGCGGCGACCCCGGCAATGAGCCGCATCCCAACCTGGGGCCGTTGCTGCGGCCGCCCTTCTATGCCGTTCAATTGCATCGCATCGGCGGCAGCGCCATCCCCGCGGCCGGAGTGGTCAGCGACCATCACGCCCGCGCCGTTGGCTGGGACGACAAGCCGATCGAAGGCCTCTATGTCGCCGGCAACTCGGCGGCGCGGCTGGAGACGGGGGCTTGCATGCAAAGCGGCGTGTCGAATGCGCGCGGCATGACGCACGGCTATCTGGCCGGACGCCACGCCTCCGGCCGTCCGAGCGATCTCCTGCAGAAGGAGCGCGGGCGATTCGGGCTTTGAGGCGGCGTGATCGAAACAGAGCAGCGCATCTCGATCGGCTGCGGGATCGAAACCGTGTGGGAGTACGTCGAGGACATTCGCAATTGGGCCAGCCTGATGCCGGGAAGCCAATCCTGCGCAGTGCTCAACCGGGACGACTCGCGCTGGACGCTCAAGGTCGGTGCGGGCGGGCTGGTCAAAACGGTAATCGTGGCGGTGCACGTCGAGCAGTGGAACGCCCCGGCCGGGGTGATCTTCTCCTATGCGCTGCAGGGCGAACCGGTCGTCGGCCGCGGCTCCTACAGCGCCGCGCGAACATCGGCTCACGAGACGGAGGTCACCCTGAAGCTGCGCGTCGAAGGCAGCGGACCCATGAGCCGGCTCTGGGAAGCGATGAGCACACCGCTTCTACCGCAGCTGGCGAAGTCCTTTGCCGAGCGGCTCAAGCTCGAGATCGAGGACGCCGCACGCGCTGCGCCCCCGCCGGCGGCCTCGGGCGGCCGCAGGTCCGTGTTGGGGAGCCTCGGCAGATGGCTCCTGATCCGCTGGCGGGCGATCATCCGCTCCGGTTTACAGCAATGAGGAATTCGTCATGAGCGCGCAAAACAAACAGACTGTGGTGAGCTTCATCGAGGCCTTCAGCCGCGGCGACGTCGAGGCGGCGAAGGCATGCCTGGGGCCCGATGCGGTCGCCATCGCCAAAGGCTTCGGCAAGCTCTCGGGAGCCCGCTCCCGAGAGCTCATCCTCGCCACGACCGGCGAGTTCCGCAGGATCATGCCGAGCGGCCTGCGGCCTACGATTCACACGGTAACGGCCGAGGGCGACCGGGTCGCCGTCGAATTCGAGGGCGACGCCACCCTGGCGAACGGCGAGCGCTACTGCAATCAGTATTGCATGGTGTTTTCGCTCAGCCAGGGCAAAATCGAGCGCGTGCACGAGTATTTCTGCACTATCCTCGCCGACCAGAAGCTCGGCACGCTCCTCGCCGACGTGGAGGAGAAGAGAAAGAGCGCCAACACATGACGACCTGGAGGTTCCCGTGTCCAATGAGCTCTCGGGCAAGGTGGCGATCATCACTGGCGGTGCCAACGGCCTGGGCCGGGGGACGGCGGAGCTCTTCGTGGAGGAAGGCGGCAAGGTCATCGTCGCCGACCTCGATGCGGAGCGCGGCCTCGAGTTGTGCAAGCGTCTGGGACCCTCCGCCCGCTTCGTGCGAACCGATGTCTCGAAGCGGCAGGACGTGCAGGCGGCCGTGGACTTCGCCGTGGCCGAGTTCGGCGGCCTGCACATCATGTGCAACAACGCGGGCGTATCCGATGAGTCGTACGGGCCGCTGCTGGAGGATGACTTCAGCCGGTTCCAGCAGGTCATGCTGATCAACGTTCTCGGCGTGATGCTCGGAACGCAGGTCGCCGCGCGTCACATGACGACTCATGGCGGCGGCTCGATCATCAACACGGCATCGATTGCGGGGGTGAAGGCGGGCCACGGCTTTCCCACTTATCGCGCCGCCAAAGCCGGCATCATTCAGTTCACCAAGTCCGCCGCGATCGAGCTCGGACAGTATCTGATCAGGGTGAATTGCATCTGCCCGGGCAACATCCCGACGCAAATGGGCACCTTCGCGGCGCCAGGTCAGGGAATGACACGAGAGGACGCCGACCGGATGCAGAGCGCGATCCGCGCCGTCCGCATGACCTGGCAACCGCTGCAGCGCCAGGCCGATCCGAGGGATATCGGCCAGGCGGCCCTGTTCCTGGGCAGCGACCGCTCGCTGCAGATCACCGGCCAGATCCTGTCCGTTGACGGCGGCGCGACCGCCGGCGATGCCCGCAGCCAGATTCGTGAGATCATCGATGCGCGTGCCGCCGCCTCGCGGACCCGGTAGACCCACGGCCAGGCCGGCGATTGCAGCTGCTCCCTCGGGGGGCTACTATTATTACCTTGTTCGTTTCATATAGGAGCGCGGCGAGTGACGTTCAAAGAGGCGACGAGTCGCTTCCCGAGCGGCGTCGTGATCGCGACGACGCGCGACGCGCATGGGAAATCCTGGGGCTTCACCGCCAGCTCCTTCTCGTCGGTATCACTCGACCCGCCGCTGATCCTGATATGTCTGTCGAAGGCCGCGGATTGCCATCAGGTCTTCCGCTCCGTGCCCTGGTTTGCCGTCAATATCCTGAGCGCAGCCGATGAGCCCATCGCGGGGACATTCGCCCGGCGTGGCGCCGACAAGTTCGCGCAGTCGAGCTTCGACGTGGATGAGCACGGCTCACCGCTGTTGCCTTCAGCGGTCGCCACGCTGACCTGCCAAAGATTCGACGCCTACGATTGCGGCGATCACAGTGTCATCGTCGGGCGCGTCAGCGTGGCCAGGCTCGGGCCGGACAATGATCCGATGGTGTATTCCGGCCGGGCATTCGGGCGCTTTGCCGCCGCCGCTGAGCGAAATGCCCTCACTCCACCGCAGGCGCTCATGGTGCCGCCGGATCGCGAGGTGAGCGGGAATCGCGCCGCGGCCGAGGGCGAAGCGGTCCGCTTCTGCTTTCGCTGCGGCTGCGAGATCAGCCTCGACGTGCCGCAGGGCGACACGCTGCGAAGGCCGATCTGCCAGCGTTGCGGCAACGTTCATTACATCAACCCGACCGTCGTCGTCGGGTGCATCGCTCGAGCCGCCGACGGCAGCGTCCTCATGTGCCGGCGCCAAATCAGTCCGCGGCGCGGCTACTGGACCTTTCCCGCGGGTTTTCTCGAGTGCGGCGAATCGGCCGAGGAAGGTGCGCGTCGCGAGGCATTCGAGGAGGCGCGAGCGCAAGTGCGGATCGACGGCCTGCTCTGCATCATCGATGTGCCGCAGATCAGCGAGGTTCATCTCGTTTTCCACGGAGCGCTGACCGGATCCGGACTGGCGACCACCGCGGAGAGCTCCGAAGTGGCGCTGATCGCGGAAGCCGATGTTCCCTGGGAGAGCCTGGCATTCACGTCCATCAGGGAGAGCCTGAGGCGCTACTTCGATGATCGGCGGCAAGGCCGCATGCGCGTGCACCGGATCGACCTGCGGACCGCGCCGGAGAGCGAAAATCGCGACTTCGCGGCGCAGGCGCGGCTCGAGGCTCCGACCCCGTAGATTCCGCGCGCGGCGGCCGCTAATCGATCGGCTGCGGGCGGCGCGTGAAAGTCGGCTCATCCGGACCGGGGAGAGCAGGCGCCGGACCATAGTCGGGACAGGGAACCAACGGGGCCGACAGGTCCACCGGGCCGCGATAGTGCAGCGCCCAGTGACGCCACTTGAACCGCCAGCTGCCGCCCAGCTCCACGTACTTCTCGTGATAGATGCCGATCGTCATGGCCGAGGTACCGTCCGCCATCTTGACCAACTCCGTGCAATAGACCCGGCCCGTAGCCGTTCCCGTGGCAACTTCGAGCACCGGCGTGCCCGGGATCAGGAGCACCCGCTCGCACGTCGCGAGCAGCTTTCCTATGGTTTCGCCGATCGCCGCGCGGCCACGGATGTGCATCGCCGCAATCTTCCACTCGCCGTCCTCGGTGAAACAGTCGGCGAAGGCCTTCGCGTCCTTGCGCCAGACGGCATCGACGTATCGGGCGTACAGCTGGCGGATGCCACACTCGGCCAACACGAAATCGTTCGTCATCCCCGTGCTCCCGTTGACATTGAGGCTCGCCGCGGCGGCGGCTCGCGAGACTATACGCGGTCGCCTTCGGTCAAGACGGTGATTCCGGCGGTTGCTAATATTTTGATTAGCAACGGCGCGGGGCCACGCGCGGTGGTGGGCTGCGCGGAGATATTGATGCAAACGCTTGCCGAGCTCGACCTCCCCCACCTGCCCGTGCAGGAGCCTGCTTTCGCCGAGAATCCCGTGCGTTACCTCGCCGAGGCGCGGGCGAGGCATCCGTGGATCGCAAGCTCGGACATCGGCTATTTCGTCCACGAGTACGGCGCGATCCGCGAGCTGATCGCCCAGGACGACAAGCTCCGCCCGGCCTATGACGGTATCGTCGAGCAGCTGGGCGTACACGGAACGCCGTGGGGACGCTTCACCGAAGAGCAGATGATCTCGCTGCCTCCCGAGCAGCACCGCCTGTTGCGGGACGCTTTCGCTGCCAAGTTCACTCCACGGTACGCCAATCAGATGCGACCGATGATGCAGGCGACCATGACGCGTCTGCTCGATGAATGGGCCCCGAAGGGCCGATTCGACTTCGAGGAGTTCGCCTCGTACTTCCCGATCTCGAACATGTTCACTCTGGTGGGCGCGCCGCGCGAGGAAGTCCCGGGCATCCGCTCCAGCCTCGAGACGCTCGGTCTCGCCTTCAGCATGGACAAGAAGCGCCTGCCGGCGATTCACGCCGCATTCGCGCGCGTCGAAGAGCTGGTGCATCGCCTGATCGCGCAGCGCCGCTCCCACCCGCAGTCCGGCAACCCCGACGACCTGCTGCACCTGCTGATCGAAACGGGCGATCAGGGAGGCATCGGCGCACGCCAGCTCGAGGATCTCCTGATCTTCTTCTTCGTCGCCGGGTACGACACCTCGAAGAACGTGCTCACCCACACGATGTATCTGCTCCTGCGGCACCCCGATATCTACCGGCGCTGCGGCCAGGACCACGCCTACTGCGCGAAGGTCCTGGAAGAGGCCCTGCGTTACTACAATCCGGGGCAGGTGCCGCGCTTCACCAATCAGGATGTCGTCTTCCGCGACGTCCTGATCCCAAAGGACACGATGCTGTGGTTCACGCTGAGCATCTCCGGCCGCGACCCTGGCACATTCGTCGAGCCCGAGAAATTCGACCCCGAGCGGAAGATCGAGCCGAACAGGCGGCACATCGCCTTCAGCCTCGGCAAGCACATGTGCCTCGGTCAGTTCATCGCCCGCGCGCAACTGCAGGAAGCGCTGCATCAGATCCCGCAACGGCTGCACAAACCGCGCCTGGCCGGCGAGTTTGGCTGGCGCCCCTTCCCGGGCATCTGGGGCCTGCACGGCCTGCCGATCGAGTTCGAGCCGGCCGAGCGGGCGCTCGAGGCCTGACGTTGCCGCGTATCACTTATATAGAGGCGAACGGCGCGGAGCACGTGGTGGATTTGCAGCCCGGCCAATCGATCATGCAGGGTGCCGTGTGGAACGGCATCCCCGGCATCGTTGCCGAGTGCGGCGGCAGTTGCGCCTGTGGGACCTGCCGCGTTTATGTCGACGAGAGCTGGCGTCAGAAGGCGGGAGAAGCTTCCGAGATGGAGGAAGCGACCATGGAGGTACGTGAGGATTCGCGGCCGGGGAAGCGCCTCTCGTGTCAGATCACCGTAACCGAAGAGCTCGATGGCCTCATCGTCCGATTACCCGAAAGCCAGTGGTAGGAGCCTGCCATGCCGAATGTCATACCCGTCTTCGATCCCGCTACGGGCAAGCGCATCGCCGAGGTGCCCGACGGGGGCCGCGCGGCGGTGGACGAGGCCGTGGCGCGAGCCCGGCAAACCTTTGCCTGCGGGGTCTGGCGCGAGAAGTTGGCCAAGGAGCGCGCCCGCATCCTCTGGCGAGTCGCCGACGTCGTGGAGCGCCGCGCCGACGAGATCGTCGAGGTGGAAGCCCGCAACAATGGCATGGCGCGCTGGCTCGCCCGCAATCTCATCGGCGCCGCCGCCGAGATCTTCCGCTACTACGCCGGCTGGGTGAACAAGATTCACGGCCGGTCGACGGATATCCTGGCGGAGGGCGGCATCACGGGCGCCAACGCCAGGTACCACGCCTACACGCTGAAGGAGCCCGTTGGAGTGGCGGCGCTGATCATTCCCTGGAACGGGCCCTTCTACGTCGCGATGGCGAAGCTCGCCCCGGCGCTTGCCGCGGGATGCAGTTGCGTGTTGAAGCCTGCGGAGGAGACTCCCCTCACCTCTCTCATGATCCCCGAGATCATGAGAGAGGCCGGCGTTCCCGATGGCGTCGTGAACGTCGTCACCGGCTACGGCGAGACCACCGGCGCGGCGCTCGCCGCCCACCCGGATGTCGATAAAATCGCCTTCACCGGCTCGACGGAGACCGGCAAGTTGATCGTTCAAGCCGCGTCGGGCAATCTCAAGCGGGTTACACTCGAGCTCGGCGGCAAGTCGCCGGTACTCGTCTACGATGACGCTGACCTGACGAAAGCCGTGCCCGGCGCCGGGCTCGGTATCTTCATCAATGCCGGGCAGGGCTGTGTCTGCGGATCGCGGCTTTACGCGCAGCGCCGCATTTACAGCCAGGTGGTCGAGGGCCTGGCCTCGTTCGCCAAATCTCTGAAGCTCGGCGGAGCCGACGATCCGGAGGCGCAGATCGGCCCGATCATCAGCGAGCGGCAGCTCAAACGCGTAACGGGATTCGTCGACGACGGCCGGGCCGAGGGCGCCGAGATCGTCGCCGGCGGCCGGGCGCTCGATCGCCCGGGGTACTTCTACCAGCCCACCGTGGTGACGAAAGTCCGGCCGGAGATGCGGCTGTTTCGGGAGGAGATCTTCGGGCCGGTGATCGCGGTGGTTCCGTTCGATGACGAGGAGGAAGCTCTCGCGAACGCCAACGACTCGACGTATGGACTCGCAGCCGCGGTCTGGACACGAGACATCGGGCGGGCTCATCGGCTCGCCAGTCGCCTGGAATCGGGCACCGTGTGGCTCAACACCCAGATGGCCTGGGATGTTACCCAGCCGTTCGGCGGCTACAAGCAGTCGGGCTGGGGTTACGAGTATGGCTGGGAAGGACTCGCCGCGTATCTCAAGACCAAGACCGTGTACGCCGAGATCTCATGACACCACACATGACTCACTTCGGGTCGGCGTGCGCCGTTCTGTTGACTGTGCTGATGGTCGGGCACGGCGGACCGGCCGCCGCCGCGGGGAAAATCGGAGCCGACGCGGATTGGCCGACCGTTGGCGGTGCCGCGGACGAAGCCGGGTACAGTCGCCTCGATCGCATCAGCACTGCGAACGTCGGTGGTCTGGGTCTGGCCTGGTATCGTGATCTCCCCGGCGAGGTCACGCTCGAAGCGACGCCGCTCGCGGTCGCCGGCGTGCTCTACTTCACGGGCAGCTACGGAGCCGTCTACGCCGTCGACGGTGTGAGCGGCAAGCTCCTCTGGAGGTTCGATCCGCAGACCTGGAAGCACGATCCCACGAAGCTCCACAACACTTTCGCGGTCAACCGCGGCGTGGCGTACTCGGACGGCCGTGTGTTCTCTGCGGCGCTGGACGGACGGCTGTTTGGGCTCGATGCCAGGACCGGCAAGCTCCTATGGAGCGCGCAGACCGTCGACCCGAACTCGCCGCAGGACATCACCGGCGCGCCCTGCACCTTCGACGGCAAGGTAATCATCGGTAACGCCGGGGCGGACTTCGGTGCGCGCGGCTACGTCACTGCCTACGACGCGGCGACGGGCCGTGAGGCCTGGCGCTTCTATGTCGTGCCGGGAACTCCCGCCCAGAATCGTGGCGATCCGGCAATGGAGCGTGCCGCCGCAACCTGGACCGGGGACTACTGGAAGAGCGGTACCGGCGGAGCCGTCTGGGACAGCATCGCCTTCGACCCCGAATTCAACCGCATCTATCTCGGCACCGGCAACCCGGGTCCTTATGATCCGAAACTGCGCAGCCCGGGCGGCGGCGACAATCTGTACACCGACTCCATCGTGGCGCTCGATGCCGCTACCGGCAGGCTCACCTGGGCCTATCAGGTCAATCCGCGCGATGAATGGGACTACGACTCCACGGAGACGATGATCCTCGCGGACTTGCGTCTCCACGGCAGCCGGCGTCCGGTGTTGATGCAGGCTCCGAAGAACGGGTTCTTCTACGTGCTCGACCGCCGGACCGGCAAGCTCATCTCCGCCGGAAAGATCGGCAAGGTGACCTGGGCCGAGCGCATCAGCCCGGCAACCGGCCGACCGGTCGAGACGAAGGGAGGCCGCTATGACGTGAGCGGCGAGGCGACGGTGTGGCCGAGCCCCGTAGGAGCGCACAGCTGGCAGGCCATGTCGTTCAGCCCGGAGACGGGCCTCGCCTACATCCCCTACATGCAGCTCGGCGCAAGATTCGTCGCCAGGCGCGTCCCTGGCGCACCCTACTTCGGCGGAGTATCGATGTTCCTCGTCGCCAAGGGGCCCGACGACGGCAAGGGAGCGCTGATCGGTTGGGATCCCGTGCGGCAGCGGGCGGTCTGGAGCGTGCCGCGCAGAACCGTCTGGAACGGCGGCACGCTCGCGACCGCGGGCAATCTCGTCTTCCAGGGCACCGCAGAGGGCAGGCTCTTCGCATACGATGCCGCGACGGGCCGGCGGCTTTGGAGTTTCAACGCGGGCCTCGGGATCATCGCCGCGCCGATCAGCTTTGCAGTGGGGGACAAACAGTACATCAGCGTACTGGTTGGCTATGGCGGCTCGGCAGCCATTGCCAGTCAGTTCATGAACGTTGGATGGAAGTTCGGCGCACCGCGCCGGCTGCTCACGTTCGAGGTCGGCGGCAAGGCGCAACTGCCGCCGTCGGCTCCACCCGACATGACCGTGAATGCGCTCGACGAGCCGTCCTATCGGCTGAACGCCCGGCAGGTCGCGGCCGGCCGCGCGCTCTTCGGCGCGTGTGCGATCTGCCACGGCCGCGAGCTCGAGTCTGCCGGCGCGCCCGCGCCCGACCTCCGCGCCTCACGCGTCGCTCTGAATCCGGACGGCCTGTGGGCGGTGGTCCATGGCGGAGCGCTGCTTCCGGACGGCATGCCGCGATTCGAGTCGCTCACCCGCGAGCAGGTGATGGACATCTACGCCTACATCAGAGCCGGCGCGCGCGCAGTCATCTCGGCCCAAGCCGGTGCCCGGGCGCGAACCCGAGCGGGCTCCCCCCGAGCCAGGTGACGGGGCGGGCGCAGCTCACCGCCAGGCCAGCGGTCGCAGCGTCACCTGCAGCCAGACCTCCCGCCCCGGATCGGCGAAGCACTGCACCGGATCGATCCCGAACGGCGACGGCCCGGCGATGCCCGACGGATTCGCGACCGTCGCGCCGGTCTCGAGCGGCGCGGAGTTGCACTCTCCGGAAGTCAGCTTGTTGTTGAGATCCCGGCCGATCAGCGCGAGCTCCCAGAAGTCGGTCGGATTCTGCAGGGTCGCGCTGAGATCCACCTTCGCGTACGCCGACTGGTAGTTGTCGTTGTTCGGCCTGTCGACGGCGAGGAAGGTGACGTACTTGGACGAGATCTCGTTGCTGTTGCTCAGGTTCAGCGTGTACCCGTTGAGCGGCAGCGGCACCACGTAGTTGAAGCCCACCGTGGCCTGCCACTCCGGAGCGCGAGTGAGCGGCGTTCCGGAGAGGTTCTGCGCCGTGTAGACGCCGGCGGCCGGGTTGAATTCCTGATTGCAGCCGTCGGCGATCGTCTGACCACCCCAGCAGGGCGCGGTGTCGAATTTCTCGTACCGCGCGTGATTCCACTCCACCGCCGCATTCAAGGTCAGCCCGTTGATGACGTCCGGCAGGTAGGCGGCATCGAAATCCAGGCCGTATGTGACCGCGCTGGCCGCATTGACGGTCAGAATGACGGGCACGCCCTGGCTAGGGGGAGAGATCGCCCCGACCTGCAGCCCGCTGTAGTCGTAGTAATAAGCTGCGGTATCGAACTGCAGGCGGCCCTGCAGCAGGCGGCTCTTGAGGCCCACCTCCCCGCCGTTGGCCGTCTCCGGGCCGAAGGCATTGCTGACCCCGGGCACGGGCGGTGTCGCGGTACTGAAGGAGCCGGACTTGTAGCCCCGCTTCCAGGCGCCATATACCGTGCTGTCATCCGTCAGATGGTAGGTCAGATCCACCTCGGGCGAGTAATTCTTCATGTAGATCTGCGGATCGGGAACGACGATCGGCTGGCCGGTGACGTTGTTGAAGGGATCCTCGTCCCGCTTCTCCAGGGTCCAGCGCACGCCGGCCGCCAGCTGCAGCCGTGGGACGATGTACCAGCGCCCCTGTCCGTAGAGCGACTTGGTCTTGTCGGTGAAGGGAGTGTCGCCGTCCTCGATGAGCGGCGGCAACCCGTACGCCTCGTTGCCCAGCACCTGCACGTCATCGTAGTAGGCCGCATCTTGATAGAAGGCGCCGGCGGTGAAGTTCAGCGGGCCCTGGAAATCGCTGTTGGCCCGCACTTCCTCGGTGAACTCGCGGCGATGGAAGTGGTTGTTCACGCCGAGGAATCCACCGGCATATTCCGTCTCCGTCGGATTGACCAGGCTCTCCGAGGACAGATTGTAATATCCGGTCACTGACGTGTACGTGATATTGCCTGCGGGCGTGTAGCTCAAGCGAGCCGAAATCCTGGTTGGTCTCCAGAAACGGCACGCCGTCGTTCAACGCGTCCGGGAAATCCGTGGGATCGAGGAACGTGAGCCGCAGGTTCTGTTGCAGGCCATTGCACGGATAGCCGCCGAGGAAGGGTGGAAAAGCGACGACGCCGGGAATGACGAGCGGACCGGTTCCGCTCGGGGCATCCGTACACTCGGAAGTCTCGGCGTTGGTCGAGAAATCATGCACTTCATTGACCTTCAGGCGCGCCGTGAGCTCACTCAAGGGAGTCCAGAGCGCGGTCAACCGGATGACGTAGTCGGTGTCTTCCGGGCTGTGGCTGGTGCTCGGCGATAAGGCGCCGGTGCCCGGCAGGGCCGTAGCGATGTTGTTGAAGTACCCCTCGGAGTCGGTGTACTGGGTCGCGAGGCGGAGCTTGAGGGTATCGGTCACGGGACCGGAGAGGATCAACGAGCCCTGGCGCGTGCTCGCCTCGAAATCGTACCCTCCGGTGACGATGACTTCCGGTTGATCGGTGGGGTCCTGCGTGTGGACGTCGAGCACGCCGGCCGTGTTGCTCTTGCCGTAAAAGAGTGACTGCGGACCTTTGAGCACTTCGATCTGCGCCAGGTCGAAGAGCGCGCTCTGATACGCAAGACCGTCGGTGAGCGACAGGTCATCGACGTTCAACGAAACCGACTCGTCAACGCCGGGGTCCGACGACGTCGTGCCGATTCCGCGGATGGAGATGAGGGTGCCGATCGAGAGCAGCGATTTGCCGAGACCGAGCCCCGGGACCAGTGTCGCCACATCGTTGAGATCCGCGATGTGCATGCGCTGCAGCTGCCCCTCCGGGATCGCCTGCTCGTCGACCGGCACGTTGAGGATCGACTCCTGCCGTTTGCGGGCGGTGACGATGACTTCCTGAAGCTGGTTCGGAGACCCGGCGGCGGCGAGCTGCACGGGCGGTGACGATTGGGCGGACTGTGCATGGGTGACCGCCGCGAAGACCATGGCGGACAGCGCGGCGGCGCACGCCACCAATACCTGACGAAGCCGAAAGGCATGCTCAATGGACATGTTTCCCCCAAAGATCGAACGATGACCAATGATCCGGCCCGCTTCGAATGGGCCCCGCCGAACGCCTGACGGTCTGTGTAATTTCCTTTCGCCGGCGTTCCAACACTGCAGCGACACGTGCTGTCGCAAGCGCGGTGAGCATACAGTCACCGCAGCCTGCGCTCTTGACCGCAGGCGACAGCCCCCCTTTTTTCATGAAATTCTCCGGCTCGACGCTGCCGTGTCCTCGGATATAGAATGCATTCTATATCCATTTCGGCAGGCCGCGGCAATACCGGCCCGGCGGCGTCGCTAGTCCCATCCGGAGACCTCATGAGCCTGGACGTGAAGCACCTGAAGCCGCAGATCGGCTCCGCAGTCAGTATCGCCAAGTCGGCGCTCTTCCAGGACGAGGTGATCCACGGGATCCTCGACCTGCTCGAGCAGCGCGGCGTGCTCGTGTTTCCGCGCATCGGGCTCAGCGATTCCGAGCAGCTGGCGCTCACGGACCGCCTGGGAACTCGGGTGAGCTACACCCGGCGCGTACCCGGCGGCAACGAGGCGGAGGCTGACGTATACAGGATCAGCCTGGACCCCAAGGTGAATCCGCAGCCCGAGTATGTCCAGGGCACGTTCTTCTGGCACATGGACGGGCTCAACTCCGATATCCCGCCGCCGAAGGCGACGGTGCTCAGCGCCCGCCGCGTCTCGAGCCGCGGCGGACAGACGGAGTTCGCGAGCACTTACGCCGCCTACGAGTACCTTGCCGCCGAAGACAAGCAGGAGCTGGCGGAGCTCAAGGTAGTACACATGCTGCTGTCGAGCATGCGGCGCGTGGTGCAGGATCCCACTGCGGAGGAGCTCGAGCGCTGGAGCATCCCGCCCGTCAAGACTCACCCGCTCGTATGGAAGCGCCAAACGGGGCGCAAATCGCTGATCATCGGGTCCTCGGCGGACCATGTGGTCGGCATGCCGTATCCCGATGGGCGCGCCCTGCTCACGCGGCTCGTCGAGTGGGCGGCCCAGCCGGATTTCTCCTACACGCACCAATGGCAGGAAGGAGACCTCGTCATTTGGGACAACACCGGCACGCTCCACCGCGTGCGTCCCTATGCGCGCGACTCCGGCCGCACGATGCATCGCACCACCATCGCCGGTTCGGAGGCGGTCAACTGATGCCTCAGGTATTCGCCGCCCCGTTGGCGAGGATGTGCGTCCCCGAGACCCAACCGGCCTCCGGCGAGGCGAGGAAGGCTACGACGGCGGCGATCTCATCCGCCCGGCCGATACGCTTGAAGGGCGAGGCGCTCTCGAAGAACGCGCGATACTGGGGGGAGCCGTCCATCATTCCCGGACTGGTGGCGCCCGGGATCACCGTGTTGACCGTTATTTTTCGGGCCCCGAGCTCCCGGGCCCAGCTCTCCGTGAAGCTCTCGACGCCACGCTTGGCCGCCGCATAGAGGCCGGCGCCGGCCACGGGGTACCTGGCGATGCTGGAGCTGAAATTGATGATCCGACCGCCCTCGGGCAGGCGCCTGGCCGCCTCGCTGGCGACGTAGAGCGGTCCCAGCAGGTTGATGCCGAAGACTGCCTCGATTTCCTCGTCCGTCACTTCCGCGAGCGGACCGCTGGTGCTCACGCCGGAGTTATTGACCACAATGTCGATCCGGCCCGGGTTCCGATCGATCTGTTGGAAAAGCTCGAGCACCTCACTGCGGTTGGCGATATCCGCCCGATAGGCGACGGCGGTGCCGCCCAGCGCCCGGATCTCGGTCACTGTCTGCTCGGCGCCGGCCTTGCTGTGCGCGTAGTGGGCGACGATGGTGGCGCCCTCGCGCGCCAGCCGCAGCGCGACCTCCCGGCCGATGCCCCGGCCCGCGCCGGTTACGAGCGCGACCTTGCCCGCAAGCGACCTGCTCTCAACCTGCATCTCCATTCCTCCCGGTCTCGACCCGAGCCCGCTGATCTATCACCCAGCGGACGTTCCGGCGCATCGGCTCGATACCGTCGTGCGGCATCCCCGGCGGCAATGTGTTGATTTCGCGGAAGATCCGGGTCGGATCCTCACCCCTGAGCGGTACCACGCGCTGCACGCCCGCCAACGAAAGCGGATCGAGAAGCCTCTCGCGCAGCGACTCCGGATAGACGCCCACCGTCTGCGTGGTGTCATTGCACCATTTGACGATCTCGAGCAGGTCCGGGACCGGCACGATGTTGACGACGCGGCTGCTGAGACGATCGTAGAAATCGACCCTGTCGGGAAATCGCGAGACCACGACGCCGCCGTCCGTCGTGTTCCCTTCCACGTGGTAGAAATCCTCCTCGAGCGAAGCAGCTTCCAGCTCGGCTTCGAGATCGGCATTCGGGGAGGCGGCCGGCGTCGACATGGCCGGCGGCAGCCTCTTGTAGGCCGCCACGATCCTGCGGCCGAGCTCCACGACACGCTCCAGCGACACCTCGTCGGCCGCGCTTTCCACGTAAACGACGCGGGTGTTGACACACGCGGTCTGGTTATAGAAGCCGGAAAGTACCGCGACGCCGAGAGCCGCCTCCGCCATGGCGGCCTCGCTCTCGAGGGCCTCCTTCCCGAGCACGGACATGGAGTACTTCGGATTGAGCGCGGTCAGGTCGATCCCGGGTGTGAGGAACTTCTGGATGTGCTTGACCGAGGACATGCCGCCCCACGCCGTGATCTTGTCGATGCGTGAGGTGCGGACGATCTGTGAATCCATGAGCTCGTCGCCGCCTTTCCAGTAGGCGACGGCGATGTGGCGCGTAACGGGGTGGCTGGCATCGATCCCGATCAACGTGCGCGCGATGGCGTTGGCCGTCAGCGGATCGTTCGAGGGCGACTTGATCAGGCAGTCCGACTTGGTGAGCGCGGCCCGTACGATAG
>Ga0335073_10000220_pt1 | contig 72037 bp, 60 predicted proteins | sample Lox_Sample_22_FD_207093 | JGI IMG/M metagenome (GOLD analysis project Ga0335073, IMG submission 207093) | Soil microbial communities from Loxahatchee National Wildlife Refuge, Florida, United States - Lox_Sample_2.2 | ecosystem: Environmental > Terrestrial > Soil > Wetlands | place: USA... | reverse complement strand
TGCCATAGGTATCGGCGGCGAGCCGGGCATAGGGCCTCTCATCGGCCATGCCCGTATCCGAGAAACCAATGGTATAGGTACTCACCGGCTTTGCCGTGTGCTGCCTAACGAAGCTCAACACTGCAGTGGAATCCACGCCACCGCTCAGCAGCACGCCCACCGGAACATCGGCGATCATGTGCTGCTGTACCACTTCGCCCAACAACGCGACCAGTTGCTCCTCATATTGTCGGGTCGTCAGCCGCGTGGCGGCCTTAGTGAACTCCAGGTCCCAGTACTGCCGGATGTTTACCCGGCCATGCTTCACCGTCAGGTAATGTCCCGGCAGGAGCTTGCGGATCTTCCCGAACAGAGTCTCTTCCCCGGGCATATAGAGGAAGGTGAGAAACCGGTCGATCATCTCCGGCGCGATCGTCGGGTCAACCTCCGGATCGGCCAGTAAGGCCTTGATCTCAGAGCCGAATGCCAGAAAATCATCACCCAGGGCGTAATACAGCGGCTTGATACCTACGCGATCACGCGCCAGCAGTAGGCTGCGCTCGTTTTCGTCCCAGATCGCGAAGGCAAACATGCCGCGCAGTCGGTCAACGCATGCCGCTCCCAGCTCCTCGTACAGATGCACGATCACTTCAGTGTCCGTCTGCGTCTTCAGCACATGGCCTTTGTTCTCCAGATACGGACGCAGTTCCTGATAGTTGTAGATCTCGCCATTGAAGACAATCCATACAGTGCCGTCTTCATTGGAGAGAGGCTGATGCCCAGTCTCCAAGTCAATAATGGAAAGGCGGCGATGTCCCAAGCCGACCTGCGGACGCAGCAAGATGCCTTCGTCATCGGGACCCCGATGCCTCATGGTATCGAGCATCCCTTGTACCAGCTCCGCCTCAATGACGGAGTCCGGTGCAAAGCCGACCTTTCCGCAAATCCCACACATACTCGTCTATTTCCAGATCGTCTGCAGTCCGAATAGTCGCCGCAGTTGCTGCCCGCGAATGTAACGAACGATCTTGGTGTCCACCCGCGGCGGCTGCACAAAATGCGCCTTTACAAATCCGTAGGCAGTTGCCAGCGAACCAACTACATAAGGCCGTGTTGGCAGCCGGAATATGCAACTGGCAAGAACAAACAGAGGGTGATAGCCCGAGATATAGCAAGCGACACCGTGCTTGACCCGGTCGCGCAAGCGGCCTTCGGCGGTGCCCGTGAAACGCAGGTGGGTTAGCGGAGCATCCTCGAACGAGTAGGTCTGCCAGCCCATCATGTTGGCCTTCACTTCATCGATGGTGTCCCAGCCCGCCGCTCGCCACAATCCATCGATCGCTTCCCAGCAACCTCGGCGGTAAATTTTCGTCGCTCCTCGTACATGGAAACGCGGGGTCTTCTCCACTACCAGCTCGCCAGCGAGTTCGTGGCAGATGTCGCCGCCGCCGATCCCCAGCTTCGGATCCTTCTCGAAATAGCCAAAGCAGCGCTCGAAGTAATCGGGGGCAAACCGAAGATCGCCATCGAGCTTTACGATGTATTTCCAGTCGTGGCTCCGCAGCGCGTCGTACCCGGCATAGAATGCGTCGATAACGCCTCCGCCGGCCTTGCGGCACCCGCGGTCCCGGCGATGCACCGCCTGTATCCATGGCACCTGCGCTGCCACCCGGTCGATAATGGTGCCGGTTGTGTCCGACGAGCCATCGTCCACCAGCACCCACTCCGCCGGAAGCACTGTCTGACGCAACACCGAATCGATGGTCGCTTCGATGTGCTGCTCTTCGTCACGCACCGGCGTGACAATAACGTAATTCCTGTTCTGCGGCATCGATAAATGGTTCAACTGATGCAAGCCTATTGCGGCACGCGCGTGGCTTGAAGATACTGAGCCAGACCTTCCTGCCAGGTACGGAAAACATTAATGCCTTGCTCCTTCAGGCCCCGGTTCTCCAGCACCGAGTACTTCGGCCGCGGAACCTTGGCGGGGAACTCTCCGGGAGCAGCAGGCTTAAGTGTGACCTTGGTTCCCGTTGCGGCAAAAATTGCCTCCGCAAACTCGAACCACGAGCAACTTCCCTCGGAGGTTGCATGGTACAACCCGAAACAGTCGCGGGAGCTGAGCGCCACGATCTGATTGGCCAGGTCCGCCGTGGCGGTCGGAGTTACAAATTCGTCATCCACTACGCGGACTTCGTCACGTTCGCTGGCGAGCTTTAGCATCAACTCGATAAAATTTCTGCCCTTGGCGCGGCACGGATTCGTGCCGTAGATGGCCGAGGTGCGCAGAACGTAGTAGCGCTCCAGCATGGTCGAAACGAAGTATTCGCCCGCCAGCTTCGAATTACCATAAACGTTCAGCGGACGCGGGAGATCGCGCTCCTCGTATGGAATTCCCGCCTCGCCGTCAAAAACATAATCAGTACTGACGTGGATGAGCACGGCACCCAGTTCGTGTGCCGCCATCGCCAGATTTCTGGCGCCCAGAGCGTTAACCGCAAACGCATGCTCCGGTTGGCGTTCGCAATGTTCCACGTGATGCATAGCAGCGGTGTTGACCACGACTGTCGGCCGTATATCTCGTAAACAACCCAGCACCGAGTCCACGTTGGCGATCTCGATGTCGGCATGCGTCAGCCCGATCGGCTCATGGCCTTCGGCGTCAAACGCCTTCACCACGTCGCCCCCCAGTTGGCCGTTTGCGCCTGTAATTGCCACTCTCATCGTGCCATCGCTCCCGCCATCTCCGGAACCTCAATTTCGTTCTCCAGCGCCTTGAACGTCTCAATGTTGGAGTACATGGGATCATCCCAGCTTCCGTATTCGCCCATTTTGTCGACCAGACTGCCCACGATGGACTTCACGTCCGCTGTTGGATGGAAACTCAGGACATTGCTGGCCTTCTCGGTACTGACCTTGTAATTGCGGAAGTCTTCCAGGTGTTTAATGCAGAGATTGATGCGGACCGAAAGCCTGCTCTCGACCGATTCCTTTACCAGATCGCCAATCTCACCAACCGTATAGTTGCCCGAGGCGATATTGAAGATTCCCGAGATTGCCGGGTTGGCCTCCACCGCGCGGACATAAGCGGTGGCCGCATCCTCTATGCCCAGGATCGGGCGCCAAATGGAAGGGTTGTTCACCGTGATTACCCGGTGTTTCATCGCCGTCTTGAACATGGTGTTGATGATCAGGTCGAAACGCATCCGCGGACTGTAGCCGCAAACCGTTCCCTTGCGCAGCGAAATCACCGAGAACTCAGGGCTCGCCAATTGCATCGCCGCCTGCTCGCCTTGCAGCTTTGAGATCCCGTAGGGGTAACTGGAGCTCACCGGCCGCGTTTCGTCATAGAGTTCATTTTCCGTGTAGCCGTACACCGAGCAGGAAGAGGCATAGATGAATCGCTTGACGCCGGCAATCTTGGCGACGTAGGCCAGATACGATGGCGCCGCTGCGTTGAAGACGAAGTTCTTGCTCGGCGAAAATTCAGCCATGGGATCGTTGGACAAGCCGGCGAGAAACATCACCTGGTCGTACAACTCCAGGTCCTCCACCGAGAGGTGAAAGATGTCTTTCTTCAGAATGCCGGTCTGCGGCGGCAGATGATTGCCGAACCAGAACAAATCCACCACGTCTACCTTGTAGCCGCGATTCAGCAGCTTCGGGATCAGCACCGACCCGACGTAACCTCCCCCACCAGCGATGAGTAGCTTCATAATGCCTCCAATAGCAGCGACGTGCGTTCTTTTACCTCGTTCGGTTGCGCCCGCAATGTCAACAGTCCTTTAACGATGAGTACTTCCGCAACAGCGCGACCCTGCAACAGTCAGGCTTCAAACATCTACCACTGAGATTTCGTATTGGTATCTGGGGGGGGGCAGATGGAACGGCGTGCCGTCGCCTCGCTCGCAGCTATAGAAGGAAGTTGTGTGACTCCGGCTTGGCAAGCCACTGCTCAAGCGTCTGCGCCTGTTGGTCCTTGGCTGAGAGGCACGGTTCGCTGATTGGCCATTCAATGCCAATCCGAGGATCATTCCACAAAATTCCTGATTCGCCCTTGCTGTTGTAGAGGCCGGTACATTTGTACTGGATCTCAGCAACTTCAGAGAGAGCACAGAATCCCCGAGCAAAACCGGCGGGAGCCCAGACTTGACGCCGGTTCGCGGTTGAAGCCTCGACCCCATACCACTGCCCGAGGGAGGGTGAATTCCTGCGGATATCAACTGCGACTAGAAAGGCACAGCCCTGGGTAACCCGCATGAGCTTTCCCATTGGAGGATCCCACTGGAAATGCAATCCCCGAAGTACACCTTTGGCAGAACGTGAGTGATTGTCCTGGACAAAGTGACCCGGCAGGCCGTGAGCATCGAACTGGTCCTCACGAAACGTCTCCATAAAAAAGCCCCGGCTGTCTTCAAAGATTTCGGGCACCAGAACCACAACTTCGCCTAGGTGTCGAGACTCAACTCTGATTTCCATTAGAATTTATCTGCCGATGAGTCCTGCAGCTTTCTCGGCTGTTTCCTGCACGTCCTTGATATGAGTGCCCATGATGTGCAATTTCCCACGCTGCCGCCTTCTCTTATTAATAACGACCTTGACACTCCACAGGCAGCCGTAAAACACCATCAGAGCCAACCCACAAGTAGTCGCCAACAGCAACAGCCCGTGCCGGCCATAATACCAGTCGATGAATCGATCACCCACGGCATATTGCGACAGTCTCATATCCCGAAAGTCCGAAAGCATGCGAAGAACCTGCACCCGACGAGAAGATTTAGATGCTGCCATCCCGTCGACATGCAACGCATTTGCATACACGATCCTAATTCTGCGAGTCGCCCCCGCGGGCACTATTACGCTAATGTCGAGATAGTTGTCCTGCAGCTTAAATGCCGATTCCTGCTCATCCACCGTCACCGACGCAATGGTTGCCTGGTCAGTTTCCCGCTTCCGGACGAAGAACCTCGCCTCCCGTGCTGACGGATTTTCTAATAAGATGTCGCTGGATAGAGCCAACACGTCATAGTTTCTGTCACTTCTCATTCGCACCAGATACAGGTGCCGAACGATATCTCCTAACGAGCTCCATCGAGTGCCCGGCTCGATTTTGTTAGCCTCATCGGCCATTCCATCAAAGCTTCCTATGCCGTCAGCAAATAGATCTTGATGGCCGTAGAAGAGTAGCGGATTATCTAAGAATGCATTAACGGCAATGTATCCTGTCGGGTTCGGATACTGGGCTGTAACCCGGCTAATACTTGGAAAATCCGCCCACTCCAGCGTCACTGGCCGTAAAACAAAACTCCAGGAATTCGGCCCAACGTCATCGAGTGGCACGTTTGAGGAATTAACCGTAGCCAAGAAATTGTATCTTTTCAAGACAGCGAGGATTGCTTGAGACCCAATATGGTGGGGAAATACCATTATTTTGTCATACTTGATGCCAGTCAGCTCCTGGAATCGAGTCATCCTGTTCAACGCTTCTCGAACATCTTCCGTTTGCTCGCCTAGTGACTTCTCGCTGAGAGCCGGAAACTCCACATGATCGTGGTTGTCGCCATGAATACAGATAGATAACCTATCAGGGTGATTCCGAAATAGCGATACAACAGCGGGCACACTACGATCATAGTTCCAGGGAATGAAGGCGACGGTGGTATGGAAGTTATGCTTTACCATTTCGCGGAGGAGGCCTTCATAATCCAGATAGCCATACGGTTCCGTTAGCCAAGGGTCATCGATAGTAAGGTTCGCATAGTGAGCCTCCGCATGCCAGCCCAGGTCTCCGGCAGAATATCGCACAAACATCATGCTGGGTGCAATACGGGCGAATACATCCTCCACGTCTTCCCCTTTCGCCGGCGAGACGTTTACGGCTTCGGACGACGACTGGGCACTCAGAAACATCTCGTGACGACCGAGGTCCACTCTGATGAATGTGGGCACAACGCTATGATCTTCGTCCCGAATCTCAGCCAACTTCTCTGCTGTGCCGGCCCCCGTCAATGTGAAATAGCAAGTCGTACGACCCGGAAAAGGCAAGCTGATATCGCTCAATTGCCTGGTAAACTCAGGCATGCGGCCAAAGATCAATTCCGAAGAGCGATGTGGCGACTGATCACAACCACCCACGGCGCCATTGGTCCATGCCTTTAAAAGGTTGGCACCCGTCGCGGAGGTAACTCCGAGAACCATTAAAGGTATCCCGCCATCCGGACGCCGGGACAACCACTGCAGCACCGTATTTTGATCGAGCATCTTCAGAGCGTCCGCCGCTATAACCAGGGCGACGGTATCTTGCTGTTCAACCGCGGATTGTAGAGCAGCAAGATCACTATTTTGTTCAATCGTTACCACTCTTAGGTCGATACCATAGAATCGCGAGGCCACTTCCAGCCCGTGTTGCTCAACGCTGGATCCAGTCATGGATCGCACAAAGACTACTTCCGCCGACCAACAGCAGAGAGAGGATATCAGCACGACAAAACAGCTGCACATAACTACAGATTGAATCCGGGCCGTCATCTGCTGATGTACCCTCTTTCCTGAGATGCATTTTGCATCACGCAATTTCTTTGGAATGTTGAGGGCTTGTCGTCAGCGCTTTTCATCTCTGGCGACAGGAGGATTAGTCTAACAACTCAGCGCTTTCTCATAAGCATTGAGAAGCATCTTTAGCTCCGTCTCCCAGTTAAGCCGTTCCTCAACATAGCTCAACCCTTTATTCCCCAGGCGTTGCCTCAGTTCCGGCGTATCGAGCAATTTGGCAATCTGGTTTGCGAAGTCGATCGTATCATTCGGGCAGGCATAGAGTGCCGCGGCAGACGCAATCCTTCTTCCTTCTTTTAAATCGAAAAGCACCACGGGCAAGCCGAATGCCATGTACTCAAAAATCTTTATCATTGTCGAGCTGTCGTTCAACGGGTTCTTCGGATCCGGCGCAACCCCGACATCTGCGCTGGAGAGATAAAGGCCAACATCCTCGTGAGGAACCTTGCCGACAAATGTTAGATAAGGTTCCAGACCTCGTGCCGTCGCGCTGGCTCTCAGGTCATTAAGTTCGCTTCCATCGCCCACCAGCACGAATTGCACATCTCGACGATTGCAACGCCCGACAAGATGCTCGATTGAGTCCAACAGCAGAAATAAGCCATCCTGCGTTCCCATGTAGCCCACATACACGACCATAAACTGCTTATCGCGTTTGATTTCTGGCCGGGGGGCCATACGTGTGAGCTTCTTCAAGTCTGGGCAATTTCGCACCACAAACACCTGTTCGGGCCGCTTACCTCCACGGTTTATGGCCAACTCACGAAATGTTTCGTTCGTGGCGATCGAGACGTTCGCAGCCTTGAATGAGCACCGCTCAGCCAGTGCTATGAGCCGATAAAGAATCCCGGTCTTCCTGCCAAATTTCGCCTCAAAAAGCTCCGGGCTTAGATCATGGTGATCAAACACAAACCTCACTCCAAGGAGTTTATAGAACAGTGCGAGCAAGAACACCGTATCAGGCGGGTTACAAGCTTGAAGGATTCTGAACCGGGTTCGGACAAATACTTTCAGGGTCAGATAGAACTCAGCCACCAGCGCCCAGGAGTATTCGAGCAGATATCCGGCCTTCGTAGACGCCTCCCATGCCGGATGCCGATGGATATCAATCCCTTCAAGAGTTTCATAGCCTGTACTGGATCGCCCCTTTCCTTTCGGACAGATAACCGAGACCCTGTACCCGGCGTCTCTCAAGGCACAAGCTTCCCGCCACACTCGACCATCCTCAGGAACCGGCAGGTTCTCCACTATGATGAGAATCGGTATTGTTGCGCGCCTCGCGATGGCCGGTGCACTCTTTCGACTCCCGGCAGAATTGTCCTCACGCTTTCTTCCTGGCTGGATGCCGGGAGCTGGGTACTCACACGAATTCGGTGGCGCGGCCTGCATACGTAATTCCGAATTCAAACATCCTCCTACTCGTCGCACGGGAGGAATTCACCTAAACGTGAACCGTAAACTTCGGCCACTACCTATGCCATATATCGGTAAAGTAGGCTGCCGGCGGCACGTGTCAGGTTGGTCGGAAGCCGAGCAAAGAAGTGTGTACTAATGAACGATTGTCCGTGAGTTAATAGGGAATCTCGCGCCGTGATGGGATGGCGAAGATAGGACGACTCCGTTCGCGTTGTACCCCAACGGTTCTTGAAGGCAACCAGCCCGGGATTGCCGGGATCAGTGCGTCCCATGTCTAAGGTCCAGAGCTTATCGTTTTTTGCATCCCGGATGGCCCGCCAGAGCAGCAATTGAATGCCGCCAAGGTTGTGAAGTCTGTGGTCTGAGCAACCATACTTGTATACCAACTCATGCTTAAACCGAAGGGTCAAGATGCTCGCGACAGCGCGGCCGGTCTGAGATACCACGCGGATCGTAAGCCTCTCGCCTAAGTGGTCAACGAGGTTGCGAAACCACTCGATCGGTTGCGCGGGAAGACCGTGGCGACGGCGAGTTCCGATCAGCAACTGATAGAACTGGCTCAGCAGCGAATCTGAGGTGCCCTGTTCGCAGATCAATTCTTCTCGCTCGGCCCGACGAATCTTACGCTGGATGCAATCCTTGTGGGTGCTTTGAATGATCTCATCGAGGTCGCGCCGGAGATCCAACTCGTGGAACAAAAACGTATGGCTCTGTCTGAATTCGTCGCCGACGGCTAGCACCGGCGTCTTAGGCCTGAGCTCAATATAATTCCACCGTTCCGCTCCCCGTCTCTGCTGCAAATACGCCAACAAGCAATCGAGTTGTTCCTTGTCGGTAACTAGCGGTTCGCAATGGTCGGAAAAAGGTAACGATACCAGCCGCGGCTTACCGAAAAAGCCGTTGATCTTACAAAACGGTATGGCATTGGTCAGCGGGCTTCCAGGCGGCGAGGTTGTAAAAGCGACCGGCGTATAGTCGTAGGTTTTCTTCAGCGCTTCGAGCCAGCCCGGGGTATGGAAGATGGAAGCTTGTGGGTGATTCTGCAGGAGATCGTCCCACCTTGCATCGGTTGTTGGATCGATCTCATAAACATTCATACAGGGTCTCGTCGCTGAGTAAAGGCTTGGCATCAGCAGGTTGGAGATATCATTACGAGGCTCTGCTCATGGGCATCAAGCAATCCTTCATTGCATTCACCACCTTCGCCTGTTGCGCCTGCGTCAATTGCGGATACATGGGTAAGGAGATAATCTCAGCGGATATCCGCTCTGTCACCGGAAGATCGCCCGGCCGATATCCGAGGTACTCATAGGCTTGCTGCAAGTGGAGGGGAACGGGATAGTGGATGCCCGTACCAATCCCGGCTGCCTTCAGGCTGTTCTGCATTTCCTTCCGGTCTGGTACTCGCACGACGTACAGGTGATAAATGCCTCTCGACCAGGAGGGCTCGAAGGGAACGATGATACCTTCGCATTCGCCTAAGTGCTCCGCGTAGACTTTCGCGATCTGACGGCGCATAGCATTCCACTCCGTCACACGTGCCAGTTTGGCGTGGAGAATGCCGGCCTGAATGGCGTCAAGCCGTCCGTTGTAGCCCTCGATGTCGTGATAGTACTTGGCGGCCTGCCCATGGTCGCGCAGCTTACGGCAAGTCTCGTCTAGGTCGGGATCATTGGTCGTAACCGCTCCCGCCTCCCCGCACGCGCCAAGATTCTTGCCTGGATAAAAGCTGAAAGCAGCGGCCTTGCCGATCGAGCCGGCCTTCCTCCAGCGCTGCTCTTTGCGCGAAAAGCATTCGGCTCCGTGCGCCTGGCAAGCATCTTCAACCACCAGCAGGTTATAGCTTTCCGCGATACGGAGAATGGCGTCCATGTCAGCCACTTGCCCATAGAGGTGAACAGGCACAATCGCCGTGATCGTTCGTCCCGTACGGCGCGATACCGGTCTACCCGACAAGAGATCCCGATCGCAGCTGTACTCCAGATATTCGCCCAGTTTTACCGGGTCAATGTTGTAGGTCTGCTCGTCAATGTCGACAAACTCGGGAATGGCGCCGGCTTGCGTGATTGCCTCTGTCGTCGCGATGAAGGTGTTCGCAACGGTGAGTACGCTATCTCCTGAACGAACGCCCGCTGCCATCAGCGCAAAGCGCAGGGCATCGGTTCCACTGCCCACGCCGACGCAATGCTCCACCTCGCAAAACCTCGAAAAGGCATCTTCAAAGTCCTGAACAGGCTTGCCGCCGATGAATCCTGCCGTGTGCAGCGCATTGCGGAATACGGCGACGAGTTGCTCCTCCATCTCCACGTGCGGTGTAACCAGGTCGAGAAACGGTACGTCTGTGTGATCCATGTTCGGCCTCCTGTTTAGCGGTGACGTGCCGCCTACCCGAGGGATACCGCAGCGGCGGCGGCTGGGGGTTGTGTGATTCCGACTACCGGGGGGTTGGCCTTGTCGCCGAAGGAAGGTACGGAAGTGGAGGATGTGGGCTGCGGCTTCAGTTGCACGGCCGCACCGCGGTTGCGCAGCGACTGATTGGCCGCTTCCAACATCTTCACGACTCGGAGTCCCGCCAAACCATCATTGAAGGGTGTTTTGTTACGGGTAACGCATTCAACGAAGTAACCTAGTTCAAGTCGCAGCGCCTCGACCGGCTCCAAATGGGGTGCCCACATGTCGCCGGAGCGGTAGTTGACGAGCAAGTTGTACACGCCCTCACGGCTGGTAACCCGCACGCCCTTGTCGTAGACCTTAATCTTCTCGTCGGCCTCGAGATCATTCCACACCAGCATCTTCTTCTCGCCGCCGATCAGGGTCATTCGAACCTTGACAGGAGAAAGCCAGTTGACGTTGATGTGCGCGATCACATCGTTGGGAAAATACAATGTAATGAACGCCACATCCTCGTGACGATTCAAGTGAGTCTGGCCGGTAGCCACGATCTGTTCCGCATTGCCATCGATCAGGTAGTCCATGATGGAGAGGTCATGCGGGGCCAGGTCCCAGATGACGTTCACATCGTGCTGAAACAGGCCGAGATTCACGCGCGTGGAGTCGTAATAGTAGAGCTTGCCCAGCGAATCTGCATCCAGCAATTGCTTGATCTTCCGCACCGCGCCCGTGAACAGGAACGTGTGGTCCACCATAATCTGCAGGTTCTTGCGAGCGGCGAGATTAATCAGCTCTTCGGCCTGGGCTGTGCTGCTGGTGAAGGGCTTCTCTACAAAAACATGCTTGCCATTTTCCAGAGCGGCCTTGGCCAGCTCGAAGTGTGTCCACACCGGCGTGATGATGGCTACGGCATCGATCTCCGGCGAGCGGATGATTTCGTTCGCATCGGCAGTTGCGCGGGCTAACGGTACGGCCCGTTCTGCCTTAGCCAGCGCAGTCGGTGATTTGTCCGAGATGGCACGGACCCGAGCTCCTTCCAGGCCATCAAGGTTCCTGACAACATTCGGACCCCAGTAACCATAGCCGATTACTCCAAAGTTGACCATGTTGCTGTTCGGTTCCGGTTTAACCACAGGAAAGTACCCCGTAGCGACTGACACGATTTTTCCTCCAGGAGCTTGGCCAGATTGACGATTGTGCCGGATACGAAAGGACGGCTCGCGTTGTTTTCAGTACGCGCCCGCACCGACGATCACGGCACGTGGTGTGCGGAAGAGAATCTTCAGATCGAGCCAGGGTGACCATTCCCTGGCATAGCGCAGATCAAGGCGGACCATGTCATCAAACTGGACGCGGCCACGGCCATCGACTTGCCAGAGACCGGTGATTCCCGGCTTCACTTCCAGAAGTCTCCGGCGATGCCAGGTCTGATAAGCGGCAACCTCGTAAGGGATCGCAGGACGCGGTCCCACCAAGGACATCTCGCCTTTCAATACGTTAAGCAGCTGCGGCAATTCGTCGAGGCTGGTGCGACGCAGGAACCCGCCCACCCGGGTGATGCGAACGTCTTGCGTTAACTTGTAGACTCCGGCGCAATCTCCATTGCCGTTGCCGGGTTGGCGCTGCGCCTGGCCGGCGATCAACTTGAGGACGTAGTTCCGGTGGACTGTGGGATCGTTGTCCGCATGCATAGAGCGGAACTTGAGAAACGTAAAAGGTTTTCCATATTGGCCGATGCGCTGCTGGCGATAAAGGATCGGCCCCTTCGATGACAGCTTGACGGCCACAGCGACCGCCAACAATAAGGGCGAGCCGATCGCCAAAAGCATCAGACTCCCGACCACGTCCATGGCGCGCTTGGTTACAGAGAACAGCTTTGCCAGTTTGTGGCCTCGCGGCAGGTCGGGATAGAGGGTTGGATTGCTTGTCCCTTCAGAGCTGTCCTGCCCCCATTTATCTGGGAAGAAGTGAAACGAAATGCTGATCTGGCTGAACTGCTCCAGGCTCAGGGTGTCGCGCAGAATCGCACCGACTCTGGCGAGCATAGCGCTCAGAATCGACTTCTGATCAAAGATGACCAATTGGGTGAAGAGTACACCGACACAAGCACCGTGCTTATGCCAACCGATCACGTCCGTTTCCCGGGTTGCGATGATCATTGCTGCAATGACCTTCTCGAAGAGCTGCTTATTTCTTCCGCCGTTGTGATACTCGTCGGTCTCGAGCAGCATCAGCAGAAATGGATTTGCCGAACGCTCCGTCCGCTTGCGTTCGACGGCAATCATCCGCTTGAATGCCTCCTCCCGCAGGATCTCGCGCTCAGGCGCTGCGGACGGAGTCAGCAAGGAAGGATTTCGATTTGTATCGTTACTTCCGGATCGTTCGGCCATGAGACGGTGGCGAAATTGAGAAGTCAGGAAGCCAGAAAACCCGGTCTCCTACTTCGTCGCTGTGGTGGTACTCTGCTGCCCAGCCGAGCGGGAGGCGTAGTGGTAGTAGTAATGATTGTTGGTCGCTTCAGTAGAGGCATTCACCACCGAACCTAGTAACTTTGACTGCTCGATGGTTTCCAAACTTCGTTGCAGCTGCCGTTTTGAAGTCACGCCTGGCCGTGTGACCAGCAGCACGGCGTCGGCCAGTCGCATCCACATGCTGGTATCGGCCAGAGGCAGCAGTGGCGGCGAGTCGATCACCACCCAGTCGAAACCGACAGAAATGTGGTCCATGACGCCCGACAGCTTCCCTGGCTCCATGAATTCCAGTGGATTGTTGTGTACGTCGCCAGCCAGCAAAATGCAGAGGCCAGAACCTTCCAGGCGATAGATATTCTCGGTGTCGTTTGTTCCCTGCAGTATTTGGCTTACGCCGGGGAGATGGGTTAAGCCGAGCTGATCCGCCAGCGAAGGCCGCCGGAGGTCACCCTCCAACAGCAGCACCTGCTGCTTGCCTGCCGCCAAGGCATAGCTCAGATTGGCCGCCACCATACTCTTTCCTTCCCCGGCCACCGAACTGGTGACAACCAATCGTTTCAGGAAACGCTTTTGCTGGATATGCCGCAGGCGAGTTGTCAGGAATCGAAACTTTTCTGCCGCCAGGCTCTCGTCTTGGTTGAAGCAAACGAACTTGCTGTATTCCGGCAGAACGACTTTGGCTGACGGGAACTGTGGCAAGACATCGCGACCGGCTGCCTGCGTCGCCGGCTCGGACATCGGTGTCGAGCTGCCATTCTTGCGCTCGACTACCTGCAGTAACTCTCTAGCCGCAGGCAAGCCGTGCGCCCGACCACCCAAACTCTCGGCTACCGATTCATGAAGCGCATCGAATATCTGGCTCATACAATCTGCCTCGAATTCTTCCTGCGCTCCTGCTCAGGCAAACGTGATGGCATTCTCCGAAGATAGGAAAAGAACTCCATGAGTCCCTTGGAAGCTCGTCGCGCGAGGTTTTCGTCAAATTCCAGCTCAATATTGGGATCGGCAAAATGCACCACATCGAGGCGCAGGTCCGCTGCTGTGGCTTCGACTATCTCCGGCGTCACGCTGCGCAATTTCCTCGCATAAGCGGTTATGAGCGCATTGTCGCAAATCGTATTGATCAGGCGCGGAATACCTTGCGAATGCCGATAGACCGCCGCTATTGTGTCGGTGGGAAATAATGAGTTGCCGGTCTTCGCACCCGCAACCTGTAGCCGCCACTCGACGTAACCTTGCGTCTCTTCGACACTCAGCGCAGTGAGCTGGGCGCGATGAGCGATCCTCTGCTTGAGCTGCCGCAAGGTAGGTGAATCCAGCTTGTCATCCAGCTCCGGCTGGCCTACCAACAGAATCTGCAAGAGCTTGCCCCCCGACGTCTCCAAATTCGTTAGCAGTCGGATTTCCTCCAATATCTCCTCGGACAAGTGATGGGCCTCATCAACCACAAGAACGGTTGTAAAGTTCTTGGCCCCGCGGGCTACAACATAATGGCTCAGATCAAATAGAATCTGTGTTTTATTTTTGCCTGCGACCGTCAGCCCGAAATCAGTAGCGATGTACTCCAGAAATTCACACGGTGACAGGCGCCCATTAAAAACGTACGCATAGGCGATATCGCTGCTTTCCCGGAAAAGTTGCAGAACGCAGCGCAGTAGCAAGGTCTTGCCCGTGCCCACCTCGCCCGTCAGCACAACGAAACCTTTATGCCCGCGCACTGCGTGGTAGAGCGCCGCCAGAGCCTCGTTGTGCCTTGGAGTAGCAAACAGAAAGGCCGGGTCAGGACTGATGTCGAATGGATTGCGCGTCAGATTATAGAAGGCTTTGTACATCGAGAACGATTTCAGCTTTTCAGATAGCTCACGGCTGAGCCGGCTAATATGGCCACCACAACTACCGCGGTTGTTGCCCAGCCAATCCAAGCCTGCTTTTGCTGATGCCGTTCGTCCGCCGGATCATAGATGACTGGGAGTTCGGAAAGTACGGAGCCGGGCAGGAGCTTTCGTAGCTCCGCTTCACTGTGAATTCGGTCGTCCAGCATCTCAGCAGCCCAGACAAATCCGGCGCCCAGCGCCAAGCCAACAAGCAGTCCTATGCCGCAGAACTTCATTCGGTTCGGGAAACTGGGCTTCAGCGGCAAACTTGGAGGGTCAATGATGTGGAACCGTTCACCCTGCTGTAACAACTCCATGCTGGTTGCCATTGCCGAGTCATTCTTTTTTTTCAGCAGGTCGTCATAGGAGGCTTTGGACTGATCGTAGCCCCTCGTGAGATCGGCGAGTTGTTGCTCTCTTGCCGGCTCCTCATTCAGCCGCACTTGATATTCGTTGATCTTCGCTGTCAGATCCGCAATTGCCTGTTCGCGGTTCTTGATCTCGATCTGATTGGCCTGCAGCTGGCTTTGCACTTGAGCCATTGCAGACGGATCCTTGACTCCGGAGGGATAGGCTCCTGCTACGCTGCCGTCCGACTGCGACTTGTCGCCCTTCGTCTTCAGCTCTGCCAGCAGCTTATCCCTTTGTGCCTCTGTCTTCGCAATCTCGTCCTTCACCGCATGGATCTCGGGATACTTATCGTTGTAGGTCGAGCTGAGATCGCGCAGTTTGGCCTTTAACTTATCGAGCTGCTCGTCGAGTCCGGAAATCCCCGTCTGCGAGGCGTCTGGGTCCTTCGATGGACCTTTTAAAGCGCGATATTGCGCTACTAGCGTTTCCAAATACACTCGCTGCTGTTTCGTGGCGTTCAGTGCTTCTGACTGCGCCTGCAGCTGCGTTTGCAGTCCGGCAAGAATCTGCAGGTTGCTGTTTAGCTGGCTGGGAAGCTCGCCAACATGTTCAGCTTTAAATTGACGGACTTTCTCTTCCTGCGCCTCCAGGCTCTGTTGCGCGGATTGCAGTTGGTTCTCCAGAAACTGGGTGTTACCTTCTGACTCCTGCTGCCGAGCTTCGAGGTTTTCGTTGATGAACAAGTTGGTCAACTTGCTGGTAACTTGTTGCGCTACAAGCGGATTTTCTGCAGTGTAATACACATTAAACGCGCTGATGCGCTCGTCTGTTCCGCGAACCAATTCGATGTCGATGTTCTTACGCATGCGAGCGACGATGTCGTCGGGCGAGAGTCGCAGGCGGTCCTTTGAGTAAAGGTTTAGCTCCTCCGCGATGTGCAGCAGGCGCGAACGACTGAGAATCTGCTGTGTAATGCTTTGCAGCCGATCCTGCAGATTATCGGCGACGTTGGGCATGACATAGTTTGCCGGCATCGTGGGCTGTTCTACGATAATCAGCGTACCCGACTTATAGCGCGGCGGCAGAATCCAGCTTGCGCCCCACACGGCTAGCCATCCCAGGAACAACGGAATCAGCAAGAACAGGCGCCGACGGCGAAGAATGTCTAAGTAGCGGCGGAAATCCACCGCCTCTTGGGTCTGCGGTTGGGCTGGTAACGCCATAGTTATCGGTGCAGAGGTCTGGTGAACTGATAATTCAAGGAGAAGAAAACGCGATTCGTGTTGGGAGCAGCAGCGATCGCTGCGATCTGCTGATAGGTCTGATTTGTCCAGCTATAGCCAAACTGCAGATTCGCATGCTGTCCCAGGGTACGGTGCGCCGAAACCGTCCCGAACACCGTGCGCCCTCCAGCGCTGGAGAAGAACAGCGGCGTCAAAGATGTGTTGTCCCCATATGTCGCGCTGAGCCCGGTATCCCAGTTTCGGCTCACCTTCCAACGAGCTGAAGCCCCAACGCTAGTTGACTGGAATACACCGGTCAATCCACCGGCTCCGCTGACGATTCGCGAAAAACTCAATGCCAGTGTCGTCCGCTCACCTTGCCATGCGGTACTTAGCGTCAGGAGCGGACTCCATGCCGAGGCAGCGGGAAATGGCATTTGCGTAGCGGAATAGTGCTGCGGTCCCGCGGAGACTGATACCGAAAACCGCGGCTTTAGATAGACCGAAAGAAATCCAAATACAGTTTGCGTTTGCACCTGCGTATTTGGCGAGTTGGTCTGGTACGACATGAAGTTTTGATACTGATAATTCACGCCGACGTAATACTTCCCTCTAATGCGCCGAGAGTAGAAGGCCGAGCCGCTGGCCGATTGTGAGTTCGCCAGACCGGAGGCCTGCTCGGAGTTGAGGTACTGAAGGCTGCCGAACGTCCCGCTAGCGCCCAGCGCAGAAGACTCGCCGAGTTGATACGTAATTTGCGCAGTAGTTGCGTTGTTCATCTGATCTGCCAACGGGGCCACCACAGCCACACCACTTGTTGGCACCGAACCGGAAACCGGTGAAGCGGATAGAGGATTCGGCTGGTCGAATATGTTCGACGTTTTCTGGAGTCCCTCCACCACGGAAACGCTGAGAGTGGGAGTGATGCGGTACTGCCAATCCATGCTTAGACTTTGATTGCTCTGGTTGTAGCCACTGGTTTTCTGGTACAAGGTGAAACCAGGACTGTAGTTGAGGACCAGGTGCGATTGTGAGGTGACTCGGTCCAGCGCCAGGTTGCCCCAAAGCGAATAGTTCACGTCTCCAACAGGATTTGCACCACCCGTAATGTTGCTCGTGTATCCGCTGCTGAAAGTAAAGCCGCCACGCCAGTAGTTTTGCTCAGTATCTCCGGCGTATTCCGTCGGATACGATTGCCCGCTTACCGGCGGCGGCAGCGGCAGCGCTGTGTCGTCAGCCGGTGCTGCGTCAGATGCCGCGCCCTGATCACTTGCAGCTGCATCGGTCTGGCACATTGCCGGGATGCCCGTCAATGCGAGACTCGCGGAAAACAGCAGCAAGGTCAGCGTTTTCCTAAGGAACGATGACGGTGTCATGGGGTTGCAGTTCAATATTCTGCGCTGTGTCTTTGCCCTTGATCACTTGCTGATAGTTGAACGGCAGCTTCGTCTCCGTGCCGTCCGGATGCTTGCGCAGAACGTAGATGGCTTTTTGCTTGGCAAAATCGCGGCAACCGCCGGCCAGTGCGATCGCGTCCAGCACCGTGGTTGGATTCACCAGCGGGTACGATCCCGGCTTCGCGACGCGCCCGAGAATGTTGAACTTCTCGCTATTAATCTGTTCCACGATTACCGTTACTTCGGGCTCGGCAAGATATGGCTGGAACTTGGCGGTTATCTCCTCTTCGAGCTTTAAGGGGGTCTTTCCCGTTGCCTGTACTTCTCCAATCAGCGGAAGCGATATCTTCCCGTCGGAACGCACCGGCAACGTGCGCGAAAGATCGGGTTGTTTCCACACGCTGATCGCTAAGCGGTCGCCGTTGCCGATGATAAATTCGTCATCGTGGGGCTTGTTGGCCGTAACCGAGACCGTTTTCGGCTGGTTGATCGAAGCGATCTCGGCGGGAACCAGGGACTGAGCACCAGATTGATTTGCCACCTGTGTTTGCGCCCAAATGTGGCCAACAGACAAGAAGCAAACCAACCCCACGGCCAACCGTCGGCAGCGCGGCTTAATATTTTGAATTTTCATCATCAGACTCCTTGGCGGTCGTCACCTGGGCCAGCGGCGCTCAGTAAGCGCGCTGGTCGCCTCCGAATCCGCTTCAGTTCGGCCCGACTCCGCTGCTTCCCGGCACCAGAGCGGCGTCAGGTGACTTCATCTGATACTGCTCGATCTTGTACAGCAAGCTGCGGTAGCTCACCTTCAGCAGGCGTGCGGCAGCTTTCCGATTCCATCCCGTCGTCTGCAAAGCAGCTGCGATTGCGTTTCGCTCGGCTTCCAGCTTCACGGTTTGGACCAGTGATTTCAGCGACTCCCGGTTCTCGTACAGGCTTTGAGACGCACCTCCGACTGATCCATTCTCGGCGGTCGTCAATGCTGAACTTCGATCGACGGATTGCAACTCAACCTCGTGTGCGAACGGCAACTGTTTCCCCGCAGCCAGCAGATACCGCTTGACGAAGTTTTCGACTTCGCGCAAATTACCCGGCCACAGATGCGCCTGACACGCTTCCAGCACCGCTGGCGAGAAGTTACGCGGCGAGAGGGCGTACTGCCTGGCCAGGCAGCGCATGAAATAGTGGAGAAGCAGGGGAAGCTCTTCCCGGCGCTCGCGCACAGGCGGCACGTGAATCGCGTAACTGCTTAGGCGATAACAGAGGTCCTCCCGCAGTTTGTTGTCTCCGATTGCCGATTCCAGCGCGCTGGTACTCGCCGCTAGTATGCGAACGTTAACCGTGGCCGTGGTTCCACTCTGAGGCCGCGTAAAGCGCTTGGTCTGCATGACCTGCAGAAGTTTCGACTGCAGGGCCAGCGGCATCTCCGCGATTTCATCCAAAAGAATGGTTCCACGATCACAAAGCTCGAGCTTTCCCGGATTGTCATGCGGAACACCATTACCGTTGCTGCAGGAACCAAAGAGTTCTGATTCGAGGAGGTCGCTGGGCAGTGCCGCACAATTGACTTTGGCAAATCTGAAGCCCGAGCGGACGGAGAGTTGATGTATCAGCCGTGCCGTGGTTTCCTTGCCACTTCCCTTTTCCCCGAGAATCAGTACAGGGGAGTCGGTCTCGGCCAGCAGCTCCACTTGCGACCGCAACTTGCGCATGATCGGGCTGGCGGCAATAAAAGACGAGTCATCGCCTAGCTGTGCAATATCGTCACTGCTGATGTATCCCGCAGCGCTGCCGCCACGTGCCGCAATATGGGTGTGGATCGCATTCTCCAGCGGTTGCTGATGCAAGGGCTTCAGGATGCATTCGCGAGCGCCCAACCGTACCGCCTCATGCTGCGTGGGCTGATCGTCACGATCGCATATCGCCAGGATCGGCAGTTCGGGGCGCAGCCTTCTGAACCAACGGAGGAAATGCAGACCGTCTTTATCGCCCCGCGGAAGGTCGAGGATGAGCAGGTCGGGGGTAATGCCGGATTGCACCCGCTCCATGGCTCCCCAACCGCTGGTTGCCGTCTCCAGTTGCCAGGCATTCCCCTCACCCACAGTCCACAGCGGCGTAAGGACGGCGGCTTCGCGGCTCACCACCAAAAGGCGCAAAACCTGCGTCTGGCGGTCTGCTACCAGATGAAGACCTTTAGTAGGCATGAATGTAGAAGTTGTCAGGCAGGTTCGACGTCGTAGCCTTCGATACGTACTTGCAGGGAGCGCTGGATCCCCTCGAGGGAAATGACCAGCGTACGTTCACCGCTTCGGGAAACCAGAATGCCTTCTACGCCATTCAGAGCGCCGTTGCGAATACGCACCCGCTGTCCAACCTTGAGAAAGGGGTGCGAGCAAACTGGCAAACCTTGTTCTATAACCATCCGGACCGTGTTGATCTGTTCATCGGGAATCGGCATCCCCATTCCATGATCGCCGACGAACCTCAACACGCCATTGCTGCGCAAAACTCGCATGCGCTGAACATTATCGGGAGCGATCCGGACGAAGATATAGCAGCTGAACAGGGGCAGCTCGACGACCTTGCGCCGGTCGGACCACTGCCGCACTTGCTTATACAACGGCAGGAAGCTCGTGATGCCCGACTCTTGCAGCTCGCGCTCGACGACTTTCTCGTGGCGGGCATGAGTATGGACGGCAAACCAGCTCTCCTGCCCCGCATCGGGCGAGGGCACAACTATCACTGCTGCTTTGGGGTTGCTCCAGATTTGAGCGTTGGCACTCATAGCTTCGCCCTCTCACTCACATTGCACCTGCCGATGCAATTTGCGAATGCTTGGATTGGCCGCAGACGCCATATTCGTTTGCTATCGGAGTCTGTCGTCGTTCGCTTCAGTTGCCGGCGCTAAAACAACAATCAATGCGCGTTGGATATCCCGCATTGACTGGCCGATTCCGCAGGAAGATTGATCGCAATTTAGGCTTGGTTGCAAACTGTCGCAAGGGGCTCAGCGCCTCAGCGAAGCATTACTCTACACAGATGGAAACCAAAATCTCGGAGGCAGAGGCGGAGTTACTCAGAGATGAACTTCTCATCGCAAGGACGCGGTCTGGACCGAATTGAAACAATTCTCCTCTTGCGTTCCCACGACCGAAATTTAGAGGCAAGTTCTTGTAAATGTTGAACAATCGGCTCCGGCGCCTCTGCTATACTAGCGTCCGGTTCGCCGACTGGGTAACACCTGGGTGGCATGTTCGCCATGACAAGGTGTGCAGATTCACAGCACTATTGTTGCCTTGCGGTGAGCATTACCTTGCTGTAGTGTATTGGCCAATACTGCGTCTTCAACCTTGGCCGGAGAGAGTCGAGTACCGACACCTCGTGAAGACAATCGCTCCCTGAGTAGTTAACTACTTGTTCGGAGTTAGAAAATGCGCCGCCAGCCGACTTCGGGTTCTATACGCGTTCTTGTCTGCGATGACACGCGCGTCCATACGGAATTGCTTGCCGACGCTCTAAAGCGCGACGGCGGCTTACAAGTCACCACCTCACCATCCGGTTCAGAGAGCTTAACCAGCCGCCTCGACCTTCACGAAGTCGACGTTCTACTCATCAGCTCCAATCTTGATAACCGGCCCGGCCGCGGCTTTGAGATCCTGCGCGGCGTGCGCGCGCTCCATGCCGATCTGCCGGCGGTGATGCTGCTGGATGGCACTCAGGGCGAGATGATTCTTGAGGCGTTCCGGGCTGGAGCAAGAGGAATCTTCAGCAAGAACGACTCTATTGAAACCCTGGGCAAATGCCTGCGCAAGGTTCACGAAGGCCAGATCTGGGCCAACACTGACCAGATCACCACGCTGGTAGAGGCTCTGGCCTCTTCCCATAACATCCGCGCCGTCGACGCTCGCGGCTTGAACCTGCTGTCCAAGCGCGAGACCGAAGTCGTTCGCGGTGTAGCTCTGGGGCTTTCCAACCGCGAAATCGCCGAGCGCCTGCACCTTAGCCAGCACACCATCAAGAACACGCTGTTCCGCATCTTCGACAAGCTGGGGGTATCCAGCCGAGTCGAGCTTCTCTTCATGACGCTCAGCCAGGAGCGGCACGCCCAATCCGCCCTGCAGTACTTCATCAATGAACGCGCTTACGAAGGTTTGCGCGATGAGGCCACTCTGGTCGCCTGTCACGACGCGGCCAGAAATGGCGTCCTGATCGCACAGGTCGCCTTGGCGCAGTTCCACGCGCATCAGCAGCCAGGCCCCGATGCTACGCTGCAGGCCTACGTTTGGACTTCGGTTGCAGCGGAGCAGCTTTCCCAGCTCTCCAAGATGCTGGCCAAGGACCTGACGCTCGACCAGTTGCTGAAGGCCGAGGAGATGTCGTCGGAGCGCTTGAGCAAAAAGAATGGCACGGCGGCGGTTACGCCTGCGAGCAAAACTCGAATTGCCAAGCGGGCCGTGGCAACCGGAGATAATCTCGCAAGCGCCCCGGCGGCTGCGTACTAATTCCAATCGATTGACGGGCCGATAGAAAGCTGGGAGACATGGGTTCGGGTTCCTATTTCGTACATCCAAAAGCGTTGGTCGAGACGGAAGCGATCGGCGAAGGCACGCGGGTCTGGGCCTTCGCCCATGTGATGAACGGAGCCGTCATCGGCAAAAACTGTAATATCTGTGACCACTCCTTTGTCGAGTCCAATGTCACCATAGGAGACGGGGTCACCCTGAAGAATGGCGTCGCCATCTGGGATGGCGTCTCGCTGGGTGATCACGTCTTCGTCGGACCGAATGCCGTCTTCACCAACGACCTGAATCCGCGCGCGGAAATCAAGAAGACGCACGAGCAATTCCTTACCACCGAAGTTCAAGAGGGCGCGAGCATCGGCGCCAACGCGACCATCGTCTGCGGAATCACGATCGGCCGATACGCTTTCATAGGCGCCGGCGCAGTCGTCATACGAGATGTTCCGCCGCATGCCCTGATCGTCGGTAATCCGGCCCGTCAGATCGGCTTCATGTGCCATTGCGGCGAGCGCTTGCCGGAATCGCTCGTCTGTAGCTGCGGAAAGATATTCGAGAGCGCGGGAAGAGGACTGCGGCAGGTTGAAGCAGTTGCCAAGTCCACTGCCGTGTAGGCACGTCGTGAGGGCTCGACCTGCGGCTGTTTTTGAACTGATCCACAACTAGCTCTCCACCGCTGGGCTCAGCTTTCCCCGCAATTGAAATCTCTCCCTTGTAGATCTTGAAAAAATGAATCTCAATGGCTCGCTGTCGCCGGTTAACTCCTTCTCGACCGCAGTACTCAGCCGGCGGCGAAACTTAGCGGCGAACCTTATAGAAGATAGCTCCGGCGCAGGAGACTGCGGCCACAGCGAGATAGGCCAAGTCTGAGCCGCCCTCGGGAACCGCGGTCGGGGGCACAGCCAGTGCGAAGGGCACGGCGCAAACCAGCAACAGCGCTGCAAGAAGACAACTGTTTCGAACCTTCCGCGCCATGGTACACCCCCCTACCGCTCGGATATTTCAGAAGCGCCGAGTAACCTTTTGTAGGAGGTGTCAGATGCCCGCATTTGAGACGGGGTTGTCGGAGGGGCACGCCATGCTGCGCGCTTAGGTCCAGGCACTTAAAGCTGCGCGTTCTTTTTTCCTTCTCGTGCTTTGGCTGTCGAAAACCCAATCCCCGACGAGCACGAGGGGAGTGAATGCCGATGGCTCCCAACAAATACATGGCAGGGTTATGATCCGAACAAATTGCCGGTCGCCGGTACCTTGGGCGCTCCGGCCAGCTCCGCCATCTGCGCAATGTATTTGTCCGCATCAAACTTCTTTCGCGCCCCATTCTCCGTCATGTAACGAATGGTTCCGAAAATAGGACGCTCGAACCACGGCCGATCGAACTTTCCCGCTATCGCCCAGGCGATTCCCGCGTAGCCATCCGGGTCGCGCCCATCCAGAAAATACTTGTCGTTCAAATAGACTGCCGTCTGATATGCCGCCGCCGGTGACGGACTCCACTCCAGAATCTTCTTTGCCCAATACATACGCATATAGTTGTGCATCCAGCCCGCATTGAGCATCTGACGCTGCGCGGCATTCCATAGTTCGTCATGCGTCTGGGCATGCTCCAGTTGCTGGCGCGAGTAGACGATCGGGCGTTTGTCGTGCGCGTGCTTCGCCAGAGTTCGATGCGCCCAGTTCGGCGCGCTCTCGATCGAGTCGTACAGCGGATTGAAATGAACGAAATTGATCGACAGCTCACGCCAGGTAAGCAGCTGCTCTAGAAAATCGTCCTTCGCCGCTCGCGGCGCATGACTGCTCTCTACCGCCAGCGCCACGGTGTGCGGCCCGATTTGCCCGAAGTGCAAATAAGGCGATAGCCGGCTGGTTCCATCGAGCTCCGGCTTGCCGTGACGCTCGGGATAACGCGCCAGCTTGCGCGCAACGAAATCGCGCAGCAATTTGAGCGCTTCAGTCGTGCCACCGCGAAAGCTGTCCACCGGCGGCACCGAGCGATCCAGACCCTTCCAATCTTCCATCAGGTCGAGCGAGCCGTCATCCGGAAGCGCTTTCAATCCGCGCGGCTTCTCCCACTCGATCTTTGCCTTAGGGTTCGACGGTGGTCTGAGAGACTCCTTTAACCTCGCCTGCAATCGCGGACGGATCACCCGCGCCGCATACTGCTCCTTTTCCAGCAGCCTTGAGGGAACGAGCACATCCGCATCGACCGTCCACAGCGGCACATTCAGCTTCTTCGCCGCCAGCTCGCGCCAGTGGTTCGGCTCGCGCATCGGATTCTCATCCCCCACCACAAGCGACGCCTTCACTTCTTCGCAGAACTTCGCCAGCGAATGTTCCGGATACCTTCGCAGTACATATCCAATGCCCCGCCTGCGCGCCTGCTCCGCCGTTTCCGGAATACCCTGCGCCAGAAACGCATAATGCCGCAGGTTTGCATGGGGATAGAACGGGACCGGGGCAAAGAAGATGACCACGGGCAGATCGAGCGCGTTCGCAGCCTCGACCGCGACATCCAGCGCCGGATTGTCCAGCGCGCGTTGCGCCCGCTGCATCCAGTACACGACACACCGGCCGCGGCTATCGGGAACTCCCGATCGCCGAATCGTCACCCGCGGATCGGCAGCAAGTTGGTCGAGCTTTGTCATAGTTCGTGAGTCACACGACAGCAATGAGGATTGGATGCAGCTAACCCACTCTAATCTGGAACGGCTGCATGCGAATCCAGCTCCCACGACGTGACACGCGCAGCGCTCTGGCCTTATAAAGAATCTATGACCGAAGCGTTGCGCCGGCGCCTGAAGCAAAGCGAGTTCGCCAGCCCTGCCCAGGAGGCGCTACTCAGCGTCATCGTCGCCGCTTCTACCCTGAATGAACTCATGGATCATTTGTGCGCCGAGCACAAAATCACGCGCCCACAATATAACGTGCTGCGCATCCTGCGCGGCGTCTATCCCCAAGGCCATCCGCGCTGCGAGATCGCCTGCCGCATGCTCGATCGCGCCCCCGACATCACCCGCTTGGTCGATCGCCTGCAGTCGCGCAAGCTCGTCCGGCGCGCTCGCGGCAGCGAAGACCAGCGGCAGGCCGTTACCTATATCACTGCCAAAGGTATCAAGCTGCTGGAAGCCATGCGTCCCCAAATCGAAGGGCGGACGGCAAGTATACTCAGCCGTCTCAGCGACGGAGATTGCCGCGAACTCAGCCGCCTCTGCGGGCTCATCTTCGGCCAAGCCGAATTCCCCGAAGCCCATGAGCCGCGGCCACTTAGCTGAACTCTAATTCCACTGCATCTTTTTCCTTGGCGCCTCATCGATATGTGTGTTGTAACACATAAATATGTGTCGCAACGCATATCCCCAGATTGAGGTGCGAAATGAAACGCCTGCTGATCGTTAACTCCAGCCCGCGCCGCAATTCCGTTTCCCGCCGCCTTACCGGTCATTATGCGGAGCAATGGAAGGTGACGAACCCCGAAGGCCGCGTCGTCGAACGCGATCTCGCCGCTGATCCGCCCCCGTTCGTCACCCACGCCTGGATTGAGGCGGTCTACACGCCGTCCGACCAACTGAGCCCGGAGCAGAAACGGCTCCTCGCGGTCTCCGACATTTTGATTCAGGAGTTGCTCGACGCCGACGAAATCGTCTTCGGCGTGCCCATGCACAACTTCTCCATCCCGGCTGCACTGAAAGCCTGGATTGATCTGGTCACTCGGAGGGGCAAGACCTTTCACTACGGCGCCACTGGTCCTGTGGGCCTCATCCCTTCAAGCAAGAGGGTCGTCCTCATCGTGGCGCAAGGCGGAACGTATGCGAGCGGATCGCCCATGGATTTCCAGGTCCCTTACCTGCGCCACGTGCTGGCGTTTATCGGGTTGACCGACGTGACCGTCATCCACGCCGATCGCCAGGCCTTCGCACCGGAGGTTGCCGAGCAGTCCGTCGTCCACGCCATTCAGCAGTTGTCGGCGCCGGTCGCAAGTCACGCAGGCTAAATACCAACCGCCGCTTGCGAACAACGAAAAACCCTCCCGGTGCGGGAGGGTTCAGTGGCCTGGCGCAAACTTGGAAGCCGCAATCTTTAGCGGCGCGCGACGGACCCGGCTTCCGGTGCCGGCATCCTAGGCGCGCACCACGTTCGCAGCCTGAAAGCCTTTCGGTCCTTTCGTGAGGTCAAACTCCACGGTTTCGCCCTCGTTCAGGCTCCGATACCCATTCTCCTGGATGGCGGAGAAGTGTACGAAGACATCCTCGCCCGTAGACCGCTGAATGAATCCGTAACCTTTGGCTCCGTTAAACCACTTGACTGTACCTTTCTCTCTCACAAACTGCTCCTTTCGACATTGAACTTGTAAAACACCCCCCTGCCTCGCGGACGTTCCACTTCCGAGACGTCCGATTCACGCAAAGCATTGCGCCAATTGAACATCCCGAAAGCACTGGAAGACGTCGCAACGCCGCCGGGAAAGAAGGGTTGCGGCTCAGTTCGCAGTCTTTCTGCAAAGAAAAAAGGCCCCTATCCGATGTGCGAGCAGAGCACTACTGCCGCCTACCTGCACATCCCGGGAACCCATACCATGCGTGAAATCGAACTGCTGACGGAAACATCAACCCAAATCCGTGTTTCGGAACCCCGAAAGCTCCCTTCTTAATACCATCTTAGGGGAGCAGCAAATGATGGCAGGAACTCTGTTTTTTGGCAACATAATTTTTGAACAAGCGCCATTTTGGGGCCGATTCCGGACGCACTGGTGATTCACGTCACCCTTCCCTGCCGATTTCCCTCTGCTACGATAAATACATGGCTAGCAGCGTCTCCGGGCCCGAACAGGAGCAGACCAGCCCGCCTGGACCGCTGCAAACCAACTCTTCCACCATCGGCGTCGCGCCCTTGCTTACGCCTTCCAAACCCGCCGATCCGCCCTCAACTGATCTGAGTCCGGGAACCGCCGCCCGCCGTATTCTCGCCGAAGATACCCGGCAGGACCTGTTTCAGAATCTGCCGGAGACCTTCAGCGTCTCGCATCGTTTGCGCCGTCATGGTGTTTCCACGCTGCGCTATCTGATGCAGACCGAGGTGCACACCTACGCCTTCTCCGTCGCAGCCAATTCCCTACTGTCGTTCTTTCCGTTCATTGTTCTGCTGTTGACGGTGATCCACCGCGTGCTGCACTCGCAGGCCATGTACGACGTCATCCTGCAACTGCTGCGCGACTATCTGCCCAGCAACAAGGATTTCGTCATCCGCAATCTTCAGTTTCTCGCCAGCGTTCGCGGACGCGGCCAGATCCTCTCGTTCGTCATGTTGCTGATCACCTCGACCGGCATCTTTCTGCCGCTCGAGGTCGCACTCAACAGCATTTGGGGATTCAAGAAAAACCGCTCTTACCTGCGCAACCTGGTCGTTTCGCTGGGATTGGCGCTGGCCTGCGGCTGCCTGGCCATCTTGTCGATTGCGCTTACCGCCCACAACATTCGCGTCCTCGCCCGCCACTTCGACGCGCAAGGTCTGCTCTTTCAGGGGGCGGAACTGCTGCTGGTCAAAGCTTCGGCGATCGTCGCTACCATCGCGATCTACTTCCTCATTTATTGGCTGCTGCCGAACGGCAAGGTGCCGGTGCTGGCCGTGCTGCCGGCCGCGATCATCACCGGCCTCGTCTCCGAAGCAGCTAAGTACGTCTACATCCTGGTTCTGCCGTGGCTGAACTTTCAGGAAGTTTACGGCCCGTTCTCGGTGTCGGTAACGCTGATGTTCTGGTCGTTCTGGAGCGGGATGCTGCTGCTCGGCGGAGCGTATCTGTCAGCGGTCGAACATAGCAGCCGCATGGAAGCCCGCCGCGCCACCACCGCCGCCGCGAAATAAAAAACCAAAGTTCAGACGGGTCAAGTTATTGGCGTGAGGCCCAGCCAACCATCTTGAGGGTGCCCCATCCGAGCTTCGTTTGCTCGGGTGGGGCTTTTCGCGGGTGGCCCTCGATAAGGACTAAGGCTTTGCCAAGGTATAGTTATCCTGGACGGCGCGTGAGCGCCTCTGTGTTGTGCTTCGGCGACAAGAGTCATGTGGAGTAAGGCGGCGGCACGTCGTAAGAACCTATAGATACGGGTTTCCATCAGTGCTCGAATCGTTTACGGAAGAGCCCGCAGGGCGGAACAGACTTTAGCCCAGGGCGTAAGCCCCGGGGTAAGCGAGCCTCTTTTGAGTAGAGCCCCTCCAGGGGCGACACGGTTTACTCTAAAAGCAGTACGGAAACGAAGTCTCGTCGGGTGGCCCACATTTCCCTGGGGTTGGGAAATGTGGGGTTGCGAAGAATACACCGGCGGAGTAGAGATCGAATGCTGAAGAAACAAGACGTGCAGCTTCCCGATCCCATTATTGCAAACCGAAGGCAATTATGGGCCACCCGGCCGTCTCCTTACTGAGCGACGCGTGGAGCTGGAGGACCACATTAGGACGGAAGGTAGCAAGAGCTCGAATGCAAGAACGCTCCTGACAGTGTGGCTTTTTTTCGGCACGAGCGCGGCTTTGTCTTGGACGGTGTGGCTTTTGCCAGTCCAGCAAGGCCGCGTCATCTATCTGACATTTCTGCAATGGCGGATGGAATGGCCTTTAATACTTGTGGTCGGGAACTGTTTGCCTGGGATACTTGCTTTAGTCTGGGCGCTTTTTCTAGGGAAGCACCAACTTGGACGGATACTGCACAGCTTGCTGGCATGGCGAACTCCGCTCAGGTGGTATGTTCTCTCGATAATCTTACCCTTGGGCGTATTTCTCATTTCTTCGTCTATCGTGGTCGTCTACTTTCCAAGCAAGCGCGGCTGGCCTCCCGTATCACCGCTGTTCGAAGGGCTACTAACGTTGCCATTTGGCCCCTTGTGGGAAGAAATAGCTTGGAGAGCCTTTGCATTAAGGCGTCTTCAGTCGCGCTATTCACGACTAACGTCGTCTCTTATCGTTGGGGTCTATTGGGCGGTGTGGCATATTCCATTATGGTATCTTACCCTAGGCTATGTGACGGTGACGCTACTACTGATCATGTGCATCAATCTGATTGCCTGGTCTGTGATATTTGCGTCCTTGTATAACCGAAGCATGGAAAGCCTACCCGTTGTGATCCTCCTTCATGCAGTATATATGGCGGCGCAGAATGAAGCATTTGCAGCGGTGTCATATAGCAATATTCATCTCATTCCTGTCTCGGCAGTGCTGTCCCTTTGCCTGGCAATAGTTGTTACAAGATGCGACAAACGGCAAAAGACCCACGAGGATATGAGTTTATTGGTACGACGGCATGGGGAGAGTGATCGATAAGTATGATTGTTGGCGTTGCCCCCGGGTGGCCCAGCCAACCATCTTGAGGGTGCCCCATCCGAGCTTCGTTTGCTCGGGTGGGGCTTTTCGTCACAAAGCGTTTTGTGCCGGCCGAGGTCTCGCGGGGTTCGAGACCTGGGTAGCATTGCTCTGTCAAGTCGCGGATGTCGGAAGCGGCGCACATACAAAATCCCGCGTCTCGGAAACCGCGAGAAGTGGGGCACCCGGAATCCTGTTTACTGTAGCTTGAGGGGCACGATCACGCTGCCGAGTTTGCCGGTCAGGTTGTCGCGGACCACAAATCTCACCTCATAGTCCCCGGGCGGCAGTTCCAGATAGTTGTTGTAAATCACGCCATCGGTCTTCAACTTCGCCAGGGTATCCGGGACGATTAATCCCTTGATCGTCTGCGTTACCGTTCGCGCCGGCACGCCTTTGTTGGTGGCTTGAGCAACGATCTCCATATCCACACGATTCTGATTCCCTTCATCGATCACGTTGCCGGCCGGGACATGCAGCACAAAGCCAACCTTCCGCGTGTCTCCATTCGTCTGCAACCCTTGCCATCGCTCGGTGATGGGAATCCCGGTGCTCTCAAACGGAGACGCCAGCGCAAACTCGACGTCGGCCTTGTGCGTCAACTCGGGATTGACGGCGACATCGGTTACCAGGTACCCCGCACGGGCGCGCACTTCAGCGTCCTTCTGCGTGACTTCGACCTGCAGCCGTCGCCAGCCAGGCTTGGTGTTGCGATGGTCCTGATAATAGGTCAGCAGATAATAAGAAGCCGAATCCTGCGCCGCGCGATTGAAGGCATCCACCAAATCGTTGGTGTTGTAGTACGCGACGCCGCCGGTCATCGCGGCAATATTCTTCAGGCTGTTGAGATTCGCCTGGTTCAGCCCCGCCGGCGCGCTGGCATCGAGCAGCGAGCCCTGATAGTCGCCGGCGAACGTGCTGTCGGTCACCAACCCGCGCGCGTCGACCGGATACATCGACACCTGCGCATCGTTCAGCGCATTGAGCGTGCGCTCGTACAGTGCGCGCAAATTGCGGTCATTCGGCACTGCGCCGTAGGAATCCAGATCGAATGGGAAGCTGCCGGTCACCCACACCAGCGATTTCCTGCCCGGTACTCCGGTCAGCGACAGCGCGATCGACAGCAAACCCCGCAGCGTGGTTTCGATCGCGCGCGATTGAATATTGGAGGCGTTGATCGACTCCCCCCAAAGCATGAACGCGCGGATCTTTGCATCCGGCGAATCGCCAGGACGAATTCCGCCCAGCGCGCTGCCATTTCCCTGCCCCGCTGCGACCGCCTTCGCGTCGTTGCTGAACTGCTCCATCTCTGAAACCTTGCTGCTCGCTTTTTTCAGAATCGCAATCAGCGTCGCCGGATCGGAGTTGAGCGGGCTCAGCATCACCAGCCCCTTGCCGGTGAGCGCCATCAATCCCACTGGCTGCGACGGCTCCAGATGATTTGCCAGATACTTGATCAGCTGCTGCCGCGCATACGACTGGCTGAGGAAGGGCGTGTTTACCTCATCCAGCAGGATCACCGTCATCGCGCGCGGCGTGCGCTCATCTGGAACGACGTTCGAAAACGTACCCACAGGATTGGCCCATCCGGAGGACCCGTTCGCCGCCGGAATGATCTCTTCCAGCGTGGAGACCTTCTGCGCCTTGCCATTTTCCAAAATCGTGAAATCCGTCTTCGTGAGCCCGTGAAGATGATTCCCCGCTTTGTCGGTAACGATCACCGGAACCTGCACCAGCGTCGTCTGCGACTTGAACTGGAGCAGCTTTCCCTCGTCGGCGTTATGTCCGACGTCGACCGGGCCATTATTCACAGGCGATCGTCCGGTTGCACCCGATGCCGAGCCGCCGGTCCACGGGTCGGTATCGCCGATTGATTGCGCCATGGCGCAGCCGGTTACGAACAACACACACAGCCATATCACCAGCATCCACTTTACTGTTGAGCGACGCGTCATAGGTTTGCGACCTTCAGCGCAGTTGGCCTTATCGTACGCCGTTTGCCGCCGGAGTTAACCTCCGTTTGCGAGCAGCGCGTGCGGTTCGTCACGCATAAGAGTTGATTCGCCCACGTAATTCGCCGGCCCGCGAATGTGCCGGGCACCCGGCCGTATCTGCTCCGCACTTTGAGGAATAATCGCGACGACGGGCGCTGCCAGGCAGGAGCTGGCGATGATAGCAACTGAAGGTGAGGAAGTGCAGGTCGTCTCCGCCGTGCCAGCGTTCGAGGCCAAGGCATGTCCGCGTTCGCCGCTCGGCGTCAGCCCCGTGGTTAGGCGGTGAAACAAGGACGTGAGCCGCGGAGCGGCACACTCACGCCCGTGCTAGCGCCTGTTCCAGATCGGCCCACAGATCTCCCACATCCTCGACGCCGACCGACAATCGCACCGTCGCCGGAGAGACGCCCAACAGCTTCAACTTCTCGGGATCGAGACCGATGTGGGATGCGAGCACCGGATAGGAAACCGTCGACTCCACCCCGCCCAATGTCGTTGCCAGATACCACAATGTCAGACCGTCGATGAACCGCTCGGCCGCTTTTCCCCCGCCGCGCAGATCAAACGAAACCATCATCCCGAAATCCCTCATCTGCCGGCGCGCCAATTCATACGCGGGATCGTCCGCCAGGCCGGGATAATACACGCGGGCTATCTTGGGATGCTTCCGCAGCGCTTCGGCAATTTCCATCGCATTGCGGCATGCCCGCTCCACGCGGAGATGCAGCGTCTTCAATCCGCGCAGCAGCAGATACGCGCAACCCGGATCGAGACATCCGCCGGCCAGGATCATGATCGGCCGCGCCCGTTCCATCCATTCTTTGGAACCAGCCATTACTCCCGCGGTGAGATCGCTGTGTCCGCCGAGATACTTGGTTGCCGAATGGAGGACGATGTCGGCGCCAAGCTTGATCGGCTTCTGCAGCACCGGCGTCGCGAAGGTGTTGTCGACGACGACGCATAGCTTGCGCTTGCGGCCCAGCTCACACAGTCGCGCCAGATCGACGCAGCGCAGCGTGGGATTGGTCGGCGATTCCAGGAACAGCATGCGCGTCTTGCGCGTGAAATAACGCTCAATGTTGTTGATATCGTGAAACGGTACGAAGCGGGTCTTGATCCCACAGCGTGGCAGTATCTGTTCGAACAGCTTTACCGTTCCGCCGTAAACGTCGAGCATGGAGACGATCTCGTCGCCCGCCCGACACGCTGCCAGCGTTGCCACCATCTCCGCAGCCATGCCACTCGCGAACGCGATCCCCGCCTCCGCGCCTTCCAGCGCCGCAACCTTCTCTTCCGCGGCGGTGACGGTCGGATTCGCATAGCGCGAGTACAAATACATGCCGCTGTCGCCTTTGGCATAACGGCGCAAATCTTCAACTTTCGGTACGACAAAGACCGATGTCTGCGCGATAGGTGTCGTCAGCGGCGCAGCCTGCCCGTGCCGATCCTCGCCGGCGTGAACGCAGCGGGTGGCATCGTTCGTTCTATCGTCTTGGTGTCGCTTCCTCATACCGGCTACCCCTCTATCGCAATTCCCGACCTCGCTCCCGCCTTGCGGCCGACAGCCCAAGCCATTCGTGGAGTGTTGTGTGCGAGGCCGATCCGTCCGCGCGCATCGACCACGATCATTCCCCCATGTCCATTCAGCCGCGACTTGAGGTAGTACAGCGCCTGCTGCGCGGCTTCCTGCGGAGCCATACCCTGCTCCACGCGATCGGCGGTCCACTTGGCGAGCACCAGCTTCATCATCGGCTCGCCCCAACCCGTGGTCGATACCGCCGCGCCGCGATTATCGGCATAGCAGCCGCAGCCGATCAGCGACGAATCACCCACGCGTCCGGGCGCCTTGTTCAGCGTTCCGCCCGTCGAGGTCGCTGATGCGATGTTGTCGTTGGCATCGAGCGCAACTGCGCCAACCGTGTCGTGCGAGCGCGTCGGCCCGAACTCGTCGGGCATCTGCAAATACCCTTGCTTCTTGGCTTCGCGCAACCGCTCCACTTCGCGCGCGATCACCAGTTCGTCGTTGCTGCACAACTCTATGCCGTGTTCCTGCGCGAAGCGCTCCGCGCCGGTACCGACGAAATACACGTGCGGGCTTTCAGTGAGGATCTTCTTGGCGGCGCGAATCGGATTGCGGATGTGCTCGACGCATCCGACTCCGCCAGCGCGCAGCGTTGCGCCGTCCATGATCAGCGCATCCAGTTGCACGCGACCATCCATGTTGAGGAACGAGCCGCGGCCGGCATCGAACGCCTCGTTATCCTCCATCGAGACTACGGCAGCTTCGACCGCGTCCAGCGCGCTTCCGCCGCGCGCCAGCACTTGCCAGCCCGCAGCCGCTGCCGCTTCGACTCCATGCACGTGCTCCTCGACCACATCTTCTGGAATGGCCCACGCGCCGCCGTGAACTAAGATGACAGGATCGACTGCCAATCGAGCGCCTTTCGCCAGTAAGAATTGATTTCCAACTGAGAGGACAAACGGGAAAGAATATCAGATTGCGCAATCGCTGTTCGCTACTCGCTCCTGAACACCTGTTCCAGGCTCTCGTGTACCACCGGAATGGTGCACAGTTGCGGCAGCATCTGCCAATAGCGATGCACTTCCGGGTCGATCTGCGCTTCGGCGCGCATCTCCGCCGAAGCCCAGCGGCGCACATGCAGGAGGCGATCGGGACGAGACGAGTCGCGATAGAGTGTGTCGCGGCAATAGCCCTTGGCGTGCATCAGGGTGTAAAGATCGCGCAGCATCGTTAACAAATCGTCTTCCTTGCCGGGCAGCGCTTCCAGCACCGACAAGGAGAAAATTTCCTGTTCCATGCTCTCAACCCTCTCGCCTCAGCGCGAATCCACGTGGTCGTCGCTGCGCTTCGGCTCCGGAACGATATCTGAATGTGCTCCAAACAAGAATCGAGGATAGCGCACCGCATTGAATTCTGCGCCAATCAAAATCACCATCGAGACCAGGTACATCCAGATGAGCAGCGCGATCGCCGTCGCCACCGATCCGTAAATGACGTTATAGTTGGCGAAGCGTCGCAGGTAGACGCCAAAAATGATGGTCGAGACGAACCACAGCACCGTCGCCAACACCGATCCCGGCAACACGCGATGCCAGGGCTGCGTGCGCGGCACGCCGTGATGGTAGATCAACCCGATCACCGCGATGCTGGTGAGCGTGGCGATGATCCAGCGCAGCGCCGTCCACAGCCCCAGAATGTACGGGCCGAATTCGTGGCCTGCACGGTAAACCAGCCACATCTCGATCTGGTTGCCGAACACCAGCAGAAACGAGGCGAAGACCAGCGGAACGCCGGCCATGATCACCAGCAGAAATGAGATCAGCCGCTCCGTCACCAGTCCCCACATCTTCGGCATCTGATAGGCATTGCGGAAGCCCTGCATCCACGAGATCATCACGCCCGAGCCGGTCCACAGGGTCACCACCGAGACCACCACCAGCAGCTTCACATGCACCGGCTTCGTGCCGGTGAAGTATTGCAGCACCGCGCCGCGCGTGCCTTCGGGCAGAATGCGTCCCAGCGCGTGGCTCAACTCGCGCAGAAAGCCCTCGGTCGAGTGCGAGACCGACAGGACCGAAACCAGCACCAGGATGGCGGGAAAGATCGTGAGAATGGCGGAGAACGCCGCAGCCTTGGCCACCGCGAAGGCGTCATGCTGGAACGCGCGCCATAACGCAATCCTGAAATGTCGAAAGAACCGGGACATTTGGGAGCAAGAGGAAGTTTACACAAACGGGAGCTTCTGACCAGCTTTCCGCCACGCTGTGAGGCGCGAAGACCCGTTGCGGGTTCGCTTTTGGACCGGAGTCAACTACCCGCCCCTCCCCTAATTTTCGCGAAATCTTGAGCGCGTGAGAGTTCCACTCAGGGTATCCCGCAAGCACTCGACCCACCGAGGATTAGCCCTGAAAGCCTTGCAGTGCCTGAACTCGCTCCGAACTTTGCAGCCTATGCTGACGGGTTCGAACTCCGGCAAATCCTGGCGCGACAATGCCGGATGAACTGATGCTCGATAGGTATTCTCGAACCGAGGGCGATCGGAGAAGCGCCACCTACGAGGAACGGGCTGGCCTGAAATGTGCTTGCGTGACCTTGAGCGGGGCATCACGAGCAGGCGTTCCGGTTTTGGGAACAAATTGCTTGTAGCAACATTTTTTCTGGCTGGGCTAAATCCGGCAGTGTCATAATCGCCCCATTAAGTTCTCTTGCCTCCCCGAAGAGCCATACCCCACCAAGGGCGCATCACCCCTAGAGGCCTGAAGCTAGACGCTCCCAGTCCAATTCAACCCAAATCGTTGTTGTAAGGAGGCAACGATGAAACGCATCAGCATTCTGCTGTTGATTTTCTGCACGTGTTTCGCGCTGGCGGCGTGGCCGCAGATGCCGCTGTCAACGCACAGCAGGTTCATCACAATCGACGCGCCGGGCGCGGGAACCGCGGCTGGCCAGGGCACAACTGCATTCCTCTCCGATGGCCTGGGAACGATTGGAGGGGATTACATTGACGGCAACAACGTTACCCACGGCTTCCTGCGCACCCCTTGGGGCACCTTCATTAAGTTCGACGTTCCGGGCGCGGGCACAGGAGCGTACCAAGGCACCTATCCCGCCAACATGAGTCTGGAGGGGGCGATCGTTGGATACCTCTATGACGCGAGCAACGTTGCTCACGGCTTTTTGCGCACTCCTTGGGGCACCTTCGTCAAGTTCGACGTTTCGGGCGCGGGTACGCTCCCCGGCCAGGGCACCGCTCCGATGAGTATTAACTCGGCGGGCACGATCGCAGGATCTTACGTTGACGCGAGCAATATCTTTCACGGATTCGTGCGGAGTCCCCATGGCACCATCATTACTTTTGACGCCCCCGGTGCCGGCACAGGTCCGTACCAGGGCACGGACAGCACTGGCGGATGCCTCAACTCGGACGGGGCGTTCGTCGGATATGTCGTTGACGCGAACTACTTGTACCACGGTTACCTGCGAACCCCCGATGGCACAATTACCACCTTTGACGCGCCGGGCGCGGGCACGGGCCCAGGCCAGGGCACTGTTCCTGAAGGCATCAGCCCGTCTGGGTGGATCGAGGGGGGCTACCTTGATGGGGACAATGTATGGCATGGTTTCCTGCGGCCCGGATTCGGCAGGACGATCAGCTTCGACGCTCCCGGCGCAGGCACAGGTGCGGGTCAGGGCACTGCCCCCTCGGCCTTCGGCCCGTCGGGGATGATCGATGGATATGTCTTTGACGCGAACAATGTCATCCACGGCTTCCTGCGGACTCCGGATGGAAACATCACCACGTTTGAGGCTCCGGGCGCGGGCAGCGGCGCGGGCCAAGGCACTGGCGCCAACACCATGACGGCGACAGGGGAAGTCCTGGGACTCTACTGGGACTCGAACGGTGTTTTTCACGGCTACATGATGACTCCGTAAAACAAATCGAAGATAATGTCACGCCGCCCGATGTCTGGGCGGCTTTTGCGTGGCTGCCCCACGTCTCGTGCCGGGCACCCAACACCAATAACTACACCTCAACCCACACGACGAAAGGCGCGTGTGGGCACGCGGCACCGCTGAACACATGATGTGTTCCGAACTGGCCGGGGTGTATTCCGGAGCTAGAGTTTACTTACCGTACCGTCAAAAGTTGCTGTAACCCAGATATTGGCTCCATCAAATGCCACACCAACAGCGCCTCCGCCAACCTGGAATGTTCCCATGTTTGCACCGTCGGAAGCGCGAATCTTCGTGATCGTATTGCCGCTGCCGCCGTAGTTCGCCACCCAAAGACTCGCACCATCGAAGGCGATCGCATCCGGACAAGGACCTACGGCGAAAGTGCCCAGGTTGGCGCCATCGATTGCTCGAAATTTGGTTACTGAACTGGCGCCGTAGTTTGTTACCCAAATATTGTTTCCGTCGAAGGCGACGGCATCGGGCTCGTAGCGAGTCTGGTAGGTGCCAAGGGTAGCTCCGTCGGAGGCGCGCAGCTTGGTCAGGGTATTGCTGTTCCAGTTCGCGACCCAGATATTTGCGCCATCAAAGGCAAGACCCCAGGGATAATCGCCCACGGTGTAAGTGCCCAGAATGGTGCCATCGGCGGCGCGTAACTTTGTAACGAAGTTGCCGAAGCCGTTGGCCGCCCAAATGTTGGCGCCATCGAAGGCGATGGCGAGCACTGAGCTACCGGTTGTAAAGGTGTTAAGAACAGTGCCATCCGAGGCTCGAACCTTGGTGACTCCTCCACTGTAGTTGCCCACCCAGATATTGGCTCCGTCGAAGGCCAGTGCCCACGGCTCTCCCGGCAGGTCGACCGTAACCAACATCGTGCCGTCGGATGCCCGCAGCTTGGTGAGGGTCTGGGCGCCACTGTTGGCCACCCATACGCTGGATCCGTCGAAGGCAATGCCGTTGGGTCCCGCACCCGTTGCAAACACGGCTCGGGTTTGTATCGCGGGATACCACTTCAACAAAGCGATCTTTTCGTAATTGGTGCTCGGCGGCGGTGCCGATGTCGACTGTGTATACGAGAGGCTTGCGGAGCACGCCACAAAGGAAATAACACAAAGGGCCGAGATCACCACTCGGTTTTTCATAGCTGTCTCCTTCACTTGAGAACCAGGGATTATGAGGCCTTACGAACCTTGGGATGCGGACCGGTGGGTGAACAGGCAAAGCCTGCAATCCGCGGATCCTTGCTACGATTTCAGCCTTGTGTCGCCGTTGTTGTCAGTGACTGCTGTGACAATAACCAGTGACGAAAGAACTCAGCGGTGAACCAGGGTGCTGCCCGCTGTCCGGTTGCATATTGCGCCGCTCCTGTTGAGAATTGAACGAATGCGCGCGCGGCACATCTTCCTGCTCGGAACAATTGTCCTCGTAGCAGCTTTATTGCTGCCGATCTATCAGGCCGGGCTTGCGGCCTGCGGCGCCGTGATCCTGGTCGGCATTGTGGCGTTCGGGTTTCTGCTGCGGCCGCGGCAGGAGGTCCTATATCTAAAGACCAGAACGACGCACAAGGGCAGCGTCGGCCTCTACGTCGAACGCGGAGCGGTCGCAATTCGAATTGAACTCACGCGGCTTTGGGTTTTGTTTGTCCCCACCTTTCTTGCAGTCACATTCCTCATCGTAATTTGGGCACGAGATTCGACCTGGAAGTTCGACCTGTTCGATGTGATCGACGCGATCGGCCCGCATGGCGCGGTCGCGATCGTCCTCTCGCGCGTCGGAGAGGCCATTGTTTTACTCGTCGTAGGAATTCTTTCGGAGTGGATCAGCGAGCGCTGGATGCTTCGCGACGCCGCTGCCTGCAGCGCGCGTTCACTCGACGTTCACCGCGGTGGTGTTTTCTATTCTTTTGTAGATGACGCGGGAGAATTTTATGGCGGTCACGCGGTCTTGATCGGGAACCATCCGGCGCAGCTGGCGAGCATCGTTCTCTACAACCTGAAACAGCCGACGCTAAGCCGGCTTGCGGTCGCCTGCCTGTTTCACAGGCCAGTGATCATAGGACATGGACTGACAGATTTGGATCAAGATACGGTACAGGTGCGGCTGCCGCTCGTTCAGCCCATCAGCTAGAGAGACCTGCCCCGCACCGATTCAACTGCTTCGGGTAGCGCTCCTCGACGGAAGCTCTCGCCGTTGCTCCTCAATTGTCTCAGCGTCTCAAATCAGCAAATGGCAACCTGTACTTCCCCATCGTAGTCATAACCGGTAGAGAATCGCCGGACTGAAACGTAAGTAAAGAGGGTGGAGGCGCGGGATGCGCTCCGGAAAGTCCCGCATCTTGCGTCGCAGGGCAAGCTAGCAGCTAGCTTCGCTCGTGCCGGTCCGGCAAGAAATTTCAAGTGCGCCCACATGCAAGACCGAGGGCAATTCCTTTGGAGTAAATGATGGCACTGCAAAATCGCGATCCGAATGAACAGAGAGCCAATCCTCCGGACCCAAACTATCGTCGGGTGGTGCCCGCCAGAGCGGGTGGAGGCTTCGCGTGGTGGTGGGTCTGGGTAGTGATCATCATCGCTGCCTTCTGGTTCGCCGGCTGGGGCTGGGGTGGTTATGGTGGATGGTGGTGGGGCGGACGCCGCGCCGGCATTGTGGGACGTGACTATAACGCCCCCACGGCGCGCAACAATACTCCGGCAACCTATGGAGCGCCGGCCAATGGAGCCGTCAGCACTAATCCGGCAATGACTCACACGACTGGGTCGGGACTGGAAGTGCTGAATTCCACCGACAAGACGCCGTATGTGGGTAAGGCGTTTCAGGTGGCGAACATCCCCATTCAGGACAAGGTGAACAATCGCGCGCTCTGGGTCGGCCAGACCCAGGGGAACCGCATTCTGGTAGTGAGTAACCGCGCGGTTGCCGGCAATACAGCCGCCAACACAACAGGCAGCCAGGCCAACGTCGAAACGCCGGCTCCAGGCGCCAACGGCAATGGCGGAGCTGCGGGCTCGGCCAATGCCAACGCGAATTCCGCCGCTTACTCCCACGCTGCGCCGACCGACTTGGTGGATGTGCAGGGCACGATCGAGAAGGCGCCGCCCGTTAAGCAGGCTGAAAAACAGTGGGGTCTATCCACTGAGGCTGCCAAACGGCTGGAGCGGGAAGGTGTCTATGTGCAGGCTTCGCAGGTCCAGCCGGTGATCGGCGGCTAGTGAATCGCAACGGATTCGTAGATCACGACGCACCCGCAGCTATCCGCGAGTGCGTCGCAAAGTTTAGCGATTCGGGGAGGTATGCGAACGAAGCGGCGCTTTGCCCTTACCTTCACCGATGTCGCTGAGCCGGATCACGGCGGCGGCGGCCGCGTACTGCACCTCGGGCTGCTGATCCTGCAACCCGTCTTCGGCGTCTTTCAGTAGTTTGGGATCGCCGCGCTTGGCAATGGCATCGTATGCAGCCGCGCGAACCTGCCACTTCTTCTGCATAATTGCGGCGTTCGCCAGCGCCTCACCGCTGCGCGGGTCGGGATCGTTAGCCAGGGTGAGCGCGGCCGCGGCGAGAACCGGTGAGATATCGTCGCGCGTGAGCAGCTTATAAGCGCCCAGCCCGATGCTGCCAAAGGGCACAAATCCCAGTCCCGCCTGAAAGCCCAGGCCGGCCAATTTCTTCGGATCGCTCAACACTTTTTTCTGCTGATCGACCAGGCTTTCGCCTGTCTTCTGGGTGCCGGTCAGTACCGCATAGAAGACGTCGTAACCGGAGTTGTCGCCCAGGACAATCAGGGCATGTCCGGCAGCGAGAATGACGCTGGCATCGGTATCCTGCAGCGCCTTGGTCAACTCAGGCTTAGCGCTCCTGGCGCCCATCTCCCCCAGTGACTGGGCGGCGGCGGCGCGGACTTCCGGCTTCTGGTCCTGCAAAGCGGTCAAGCCGGCATCGACCGCCTGTGAGTCGCCGGTCATCAGACCAAGTTCGGCCGCGGCGCGGGTACGCTTCTCCAGATCGTTGTTGGTTAGTCCCTGATTAAGGGCGTTCCAGGCCTGCTGGCGCGGCGTGTCAACAGCATAGCTGGTTGCGCAAGCACATAAAATGGCGAGCGCAGAAATACAGCGGGGCGCAAAACGCATTGGTTCAACCTCACTTCGAAGTGACGACGAATACGAACCCGAGTGTAAGGGTTACCAGCAGATTCGCCAACCGAAATGATCCCGCAAGATTTGCAGTTGGCGTTTGACCGCGATTTTTCCCGGTGCTAGCGTCGAAACGGAATCTCCTCATGCTGGATCGCTTGCAATACTGGCCAGTTGTGGTGGTTGTGCGCTTGCTGGGCGCGCTGCCGCGTCCGCTGGCACACGCCGTGGGCATCGTAATTGGCAAGCTGGTTTATCATCTGCATCCCCGCTTGCGGCACGTCGGCCGCCGCAACCTGGAGATGGCGTTTCCGGAGAAATCGCCGGCGGAGCGCCACGAAATACTGCGCGGCGTCTACGTCTCGCTCGGACGCCTGCTGGGCGAGGCCTGTTTGTTCCCGCGCTACGCGCTCGGGAATGCATCGGAGATCGCGGTTTATCAGGGTTTCGAAAATTTTGAGGCGGCAGAAAGGCGCGGCCTAGGCGTACTGCTGCTGACCGCTCATTTCGGCGGCTGGGAGGTCGGATCGTTCTTTCACTCGCTGTGCGGACATCCTATGCAGATCGTGGTGCGGCCGCTCGATAACTCCTATATCGACGCGCTGGTGACGCGTTATCGCGGACTGCACGGCAACACCATGATCGGCAAGAACGATTTCGCGCGCGGGCTGATTATGGCGATGCGACGCAACGAGACGGTCGGCATCCTGATGGACACCAACATGACGCCGCCCCAAGGCGTCTTCGTCGATTTCTTCGGCATTCCCGCCTGCACGGCGAGTGGGCTGGCGCGCGTGGCGCTGCATACCGACGCCGCCGTGGTGCCCGCGTTCACCATCTGGGACCCGGTGCTGCGCAAGTATCGCGTGGAGTTCGCGCCGGCGGTTGAGCTGTTGCGCACCGGCGATAACGAAGCCGATGCCATCGCCAATACGGCAAAGTTCACGAAGGTCATTGAGGAGTTTGTGCGCCGCTATCCGGACCAGTGGCTGTGGGTGCATCGGCGCTGGAAGACCAGGCCGGCGGGGGAGAAGCCGCTCTATTAAGAGTTTCGGGTTTCCAGTTTCGAGTTTCGGGTGCTGTCAGCCGCAAGCGGTTTGGCCGACAACAAGTGAGAAGCTTGAATAGGTATTTGAAACTCTCATCTTGAAACTGATTTACACACTTGAAACTCGAAACCGGAAACTTGAAACTGTTTGCATGCACTCCCTTGAAGAACTGGCGGTCTTCCTTGCCGCATGCCTGATCGGCGATGGCCGGATCGAAGTTGCAAAGGTTGCCAGCATCGCGCAGGCGCGTCCTGGCGATCTGGTTTTTGTGCAGGACGCGAAAGACCTGCAACACGCGCTGATCTCGCGGGCAAGTGCGGTGATCGCGGGCGAGTTCGCGAGCGGCTGTAACGCGCCGAAGCCATTGCTCATCGCCGCGAATCCGCGGTTGGCGTTTTGTCGCGCGGGAGCGCTGTTGCATCCGCCGAAAACCTACGCTGCGGGCGTGCATCCTACGGCTGTGGTCGATCCTTCGGCGCGAATCGCCGCCGGTGCCGCAATCGACGCTCACGCCGTCATCGGGGCGAATGTCACCGTCGGCGAGCGCGCACACATTGGCGCGAGCTGCAGCATCGGCGAGGGCGCGGTGATTGGTGATGATTGCGACCTGTATCCTTGCGTGGTCATCTATTCGGGCACGACGCTTGGCCGACGCGTGATCGTGCACGCTGGTGCCGTGCTCGGCTCCGACGGCTTCGGCTTTGTGCGCGACGAGCAGTACGGCCGCTATCACAAGTTCCCGCAGGTGGGGGAACTGGTGATCGGCGACTACGTCGAGATCGGCGCCAACTGCACCATCGACCGCGGCGCACTGGACAAAACCGTGATTGGCTCGGGCACAAAGCTGGACAACCTGGTACACATCGGGCACAACGACATCGTCGGCGAGAACGTTGTGATTGCCGCGCAGACCGGCGTCTCCGGCAGCTCGGAGATTGGCGACGATTGCGTCATCGGCGGGCAGGTCGGCATCGGCGATCATGCCAAGATTGAGGCGGGAACGCTGCTGGGGGGGCAGGCGGGCATCTTGCCGCACAAAGTTCTGCGCGGCAAAGGCCGTTTATATTGGGGAACTCCCGCACGACCTTTGAAGCAATACTTGAAGGAACTCGCAGCCCTGGCCCGGGGAGCACGGAAGCAGGATTGATCGGCCAGCGACAACCTGCAGTTGCTGATGGACAATCGTTAATTGCGCGTATCTGACATGCTCATCGTCGTTGGTGGACATTCTCGCAGCGTAGGCAAAACCAGCGTGGTCGCCGGCCTGATCGCGGCGTTGCCGGAGTTTCACTGGACCGCGATGAAAGTCACGCAGTATGGCCACGGCATCTGTTCGGCGAATGGCAAGGATTGCCATTGCGCGTCGGACGACCACTCATGGGCGATCACCGAAGAGCGCGACCGCAGCGGCGAAAGCGATTCCTCGCGATTCCTGGTCTCCGGCGCGACCCGCTCGCTGTGGGTGCGAACGCGGCAAGGCATGCTGGCTGAGGCGATGCCCCGCATTTATCAGGAACTGGCGTCGGCCGAAAACGCGATCCTGGAATCCAACAGCATCCTGCGGTTTGTGCAGCCCGATTTGTACCTGTCTGTTCTCGACACGGCCACTGCCGACTTCAAGCTCAGCGCGCAGCAGTTTCTCGGTCGTGCCGACGCGCTTATTCTTCACGATGGCGGCCAGGGCGCCTGGACCGATGTCCTGCTGAAGCCTGTCGCCGGCAAACCAATCTTCCGCATCGTACCGCCGCAATATGTGACGCCTGAGCTGGTGGAATTTGTGCGGGAAAAACTGGACATTAAGCCGGCTACGCCGCGCGAATAGGCGATCCCACCTTTTTCTTGGCAGAATCATGCGGCCCTTCTTTCGAAGGAGGAATTGGTTCTGCCTTGCCCGGACCTTTCTCAACGCCAATCCGCGCAAACGTGATATCGAGCACCAGCCCGGTGAGCGCCTGCACAAACAAATCGTTGAGGCGCGCGACCGCAGTCACCACGTCCTCGCTGAGCCCGGCCTCGAGCAACTGGGCCACGCTGGTTTCCACCCGCACCGGAAGCTCGGCCACCATGTTCAAAGCGCTGTCGGCAAGCCGGTACTGGCAATCGGCATAGACCGGCGAGACCAACAGCTCCTTCAGTGTCGTCCAATACTCCAGATAGAACTCGGGCCAGCACGCGAGGCCCCGGTGCTCATCGGAGATAAAGGCCAGCTCCAATGTCCGGCGACGCTCGGCCCAGCAACGTTGCAAGCTGGTGGTAGCTTGCCGATCCTGGAGCTGGCAGGGAGCGACAGGAAATTGCGGATGCGCGGCGGGTTCCAGGGCAGAGTTGACTTCCCCTACCGGTCCCTCGAAGGCCTGCATCTGCGCCGCCGTAATCAACAGAAGCAAGGGATCCAGATACTGGTAGTAATCGAGCACCTGCAAGATGGCATGGTTCGTACCGACCTCCGGCGCCCTATCCCACCCGTTCATCGCGGGTATCTCGAAATAGTTATGGGCCCGCGTGTATGACTCGGCCGCGAGCCGAGCCCCCAACAGGAAAAACTGGCGCGACTGGAATACCGGACGAAACGCGCGCCAATGCAGCTCAAGGAAATCAGGGAACGCGGCATAGGCCTGATAGAGACTAGGAATCACCGGCAGGCCGAGACATTCGCGCAACTCGCGGAAAATCTCACGAGTGCGGCTAGGCGCGTCGGCTTCGCTGACCAGCTTGAGGCGGCTTCCCCGCTTCCACCGCATATAACCTTCGATGTGAAAAGCAGTGCATTCGATGTAAGGTGAATCCCCGGCTTTATCTTATGCGGGCTTGAACGCCGCATTTCGTAACCTAAGATTCCCAGGATTCCTGGCGACCCGGTCGTTTTCGGCACTCAAGTAGAATCAGCACAGGAGTTTGCCTTGACCGCAGCCGACCAGCAGCGCCGCTTCGAGGTCCTGTTCGACCATGCCGAGCCGAGCGCGAGCGCGGATCCGGCCTACGCGCCCTATGGCAACTTCGGCTTCCCCACCGCTCCCGTCGATCGGCCATGGATCTACACCAACTTCGTGCAGTCGCTCGACGGTATTACCAGCCTGCTGGGCGAACACGCCTCCGGGGGCGAACTCTCGCAGTCGGCCGACGACCGCTGGCTGATGGACCTGCTGCGCGCGCACGCCGATGGCCTGCTCATGGGCATGAACACTCTCCGCGAGGAGCAGCGAGTGCGCGGGCCCGAAAGCCGCGGCATCGTCTTCCGGGTTGCCGATCCGACCTTGCAGGAGCTGCGCCGCAAGCTCGGCAAGAGCCGCGAGCGAAATATTTTTCTGACCCGCGCCGCCGATTTCGATTTGTCACGCTACAAAGTTTTTGACGGCGACGCGGTCGATGCGGCGATCCTGACCTCACCCTCGGCGGCCGCACGGCTCCAAGTGCAAGGCAAGAGTCCCCACCTCGCCATCATCGGTGCCGGCGATAAAGAACAATTCGATCTTGCGCGTGCGATTGCCCGCTTACGCGAAGAGCTCGGCATTCAGCACCTGCTGTGCGAAGGTGGTCCTACGGTCTACGGATCGCTGGCACGTGCGGACTTGGTGGACGAGAAATTCCTGACGGTGTCGCCGGTGGAAACTGGCCAGATCGTCCCTCCCGAGCAGGAGCGGCTTGCGGCGGAACAGCCCATCCCAGCGCTGCTGCGTCCGACGGTCTTCGGGGGCCCGGGTTTCACCCGCGAAAAGATGACACATTGGCGCTGGATGAGTTGCCGCAAAGCCGGAGATCACCAGTTCAATCGGTACCGAAGAGAACGAAGTGGCAGGTCGTAGGTCGCGCAAGCCGAGGCGGCTTCCCTCCGCAGCATCATTCCACTCTCTCAACCGTAGATGTCTGGGCATCTGGCGGAAGGTTGACTCTAATGCTTAGAACAGTGTTTGCCAAATTGGAATGGGAATCGACCAATTCTACTGGGAAGGTGCTCACGTCAGCCTCTGAGGGTGTACCGCTGATCACACCCGTGATGGCGTTCAAGGATAGCCCGGTAGGCAGACCCACAGGAGCAGTAGACCAGGTGTAGGGTGGTGTTCCGCCAGTCGCGGTAAGGGTGACGCTGTAGGGCACGTTTTGCGTGGCCGCAGCAAGCGAAGTAGTGGTGATGTTCAGGGAGGTATTCACGATGATGCTGAAAGCTTCAGTTACAGAAACCGAATTAGAGTCGGTTATCTTGATGGCGAAGTTGCTGGTACCGGCTGCTGCCGTTCGGCCGCTTATCACCCCAGTGGCTGCGTTCAACGAAAGGCCGGCGGGTAAGCTTCCAGAGGCGATTGACCAGGTGTAAGGAGAAGCACCGCCAGTAGCTGCAAGCCTGACACTGTAGGCCGCATTAAGCACTCCAGACGGCAAATAAAAATTCTCAATGGTGATGAGGGGATTAATCGTTACGCCAAAAAGGGACGTCGCAGAATTTGCATGGGCATCGGTCACTCGCAGGGTGAACCTGCTCGTGCCTGCTGTTGCCGGTGTGCCGCTGATCGCCCCGCTGGTTGCTTTCAACGAGACGCCGGAGGGTAAACTTCCAGAGACAATGGACCAAGTGTACGGCGGAGAACCTCCAATCGCCTCGAAAATGGCGTTGTACGCCATGGTCTGTGTGCCATCGGGCAACTCCCCGGTCGTGATAGTAACCACGTCGATGGTAAGACTAAACGCCCTGGTCGCGGTGTTTCTGGTCACTGTGTCGGTTACCCGAACGGTGAACTTGCTCGTTCCTGCGGCAGTGGGAATACCGCTGATTAAGCCTGTGGCGGCCTTGAGCGACAATCCGGCCGGCAAGCTGCCGGAAATCAGTGACCAGGCGTAGGAGCGGCTTCCGCCGCTGGCATTCAGTCCCTCACTGTAGAAGAGGTTTTGCGTTCCCGCATACAGCGAATCCTGGTCAATGATTATAGCGGCGACAGCGATACTGAGCGCCTTGGTCGCCTTATTGTTGGTGACGGTGTCGGTCACCTGCACGACGAAGTTGCTCGTTCCTGGCTTTGTGGGTGTGCCGCTGAGCCTGCCGCTGAGCGCATTGAGCAGCAATCCCACCGGCAAGCTGCCCGAAATCACTGACCAGTTGTAGTAGCCGCTGCCACCGCTCGCATTCAGTACATTGTCGTAAACGATGTTCTCAATTCCGGGCGACAGCGTGTGATTGGTGTTAATGGTAATAACCTTGACCGTGATACTAAGCGCCTTCCTCGCGGTGTTCTTGGTGACTGTGTCGGTTACCTGCAAGGTGAAGTTGGTCGTACCTGTCGCGCTGGGGAAGCCACTGATGAAGCCGCCGCTCGTATTCAGCGACAATCCGGCCGGCAAGCTGCCGGAGACCAGTGACCACTGGTAGGAACCGCTGCCGCCACTGGCGCTGAGAGGACCACTATAGTACGCGTATTGCGCTCCCGCCGGCAGCGAGCTGGAGGTGATTACAAAAACGCCTTGCCCCACTAAGCCGCATGTAGCGCCAATAATGAACAATGCTATTGCGGGAAGCACGTAGTTACGATTCATGTCGTTTCTAAGGTAATCGTAAGCTACGGCGCGCCGGCGAGAGAAGCTACTTGGCGGGATGGCCGTCCTTTCTCAACAAACTTACGCGAACCTTTGAGCGCGTGGGTGCCAGGTCGAGATTGGGAAGGACAAAAGCCCCACCCAAGCAAACCCGGCTCGAATGGGGCACCCGTCTATCGGACTTTCTCAACCCACCCTGTCGCCGAAGCAGCGATTAGGCCGGTGCGTCCATTTGTCTGACAACCGCAACTGGCTACTGACGGCTGGTCCTTCAGCCTTTATAACCTGCGCCGCGCAGCGCACTCTCGAAACAGTGCATGAAGTGCGTGACGCTCTCGCTGGTGGCCAGCGGTCCCATCAGGCCAACGCGGAAAACTTTTCCGGCCAGTTGTCCGAAGCCGCCCGCGATCTCGATGCCGTTCTCCTTGAGCAGTGTGGTGCGGACTTTGGCGTCGTCGACGCCCTGCGGCACCTTCGGCGTGTTCAGGTTCCAGATGCGGTCAGCCGGTTTGGGCACGTGCATCTCGAGTCCGAGCTTCTCGACTTTCTTGACGAATTCGAGGTGCGCCTCGTGATGCCGCTCCCAGCGATTTTCGAGGCCTTCCTCTTCGATCAGCGCCAGGCCTTCACGCATGGCGTAGAACATGGTCGCCGACGCGGTGTGGTGATAGCGATGCGATTCGATGAGGTAGTCGGTGATGAGCTTGATGTCGAAGTACCAGGAACGGTTGGGCGTGGTGCGCGACTTCAGCCATTCCATCGCGCGCGGCGAGACGGTGAGCGGCGACAGTCCCGGAGGACAGCTCAGACCCTTCTGCGAGCAGCTGTAGGCGATGTCAATGCCGGTCTTGTCCACCTCGACCGGCATCGCGCCGAGCGAAGTGACGCAGTCGGCGATGACCAGCCCGCCGACCTCGTGCGCGGCCTCGCAGATGGCTTTCCCCTGCTGGAACGCTCCAGCCGAGGTCTCGGCCTGCACATAGGTCACCACCTGCGGCTTCTCGCGCTTGATGAAGTCGCGGGCCTCGTCGTCGGCGAAAACTTCGCCCCATGGCTTTTCGAAGCGCACAACTTCGGCGCCCTGGCGGCGAGCCATTTCGCTCTGGCGGTCGCAGAAGAAGCCGTTGGCGAAGACGACGACCTTGGCGCCTGGCTGGATGAAGTTGGTGATGGCGGTTTCCATTCCGCCGCTGCCGGTCGCGGAGATGACGAACGTGATCTCATTCTTCGTACCGAAGACCGTGCGCAGCAGACGATCGATGGCGGAGGAGACTTCGAAGAAGTAGGGGTCAAGATGGCCGACGATCGGTTGCGCCATGGCCTGGTACACACGTGGATGAACTTGTCCGGGACCAGGACCGTACAGTAAGCGTTTAGGAGGACGAACAACGGTTTCGAGCGCGACAGCAGTAGGTTCGACGACTGTAGCCATGCAAACTCCTTCACTCAGTTGTGGATGTTCCTATGGTAGGCGTGGGCGCGAAAAAACTTCTGTGATGCGTTGGCCAAGGCACGGTGACATCGCCGCGGAAAAAGCAACGACCGCGACGAGCGCAGCTGGTCTCGAAGATGGGTGTCGGCCCGAGGGGCTCGCATGCGGGAAACACATCTGTATCCAGCGCTGCCGCGCCGGGCTAAACACTTTCGCCCTTCGGGCTTACCTGCACGGGAGTTCTTCACATGCGGCCAAGAGCAAAATGCTAATTGCCAGCTGCTAATTGCCGGTTGCTCTTTATCCCGCCACTTCTTCCAGTTGCTTCTGGTCAATGTCGAAGTTCGAGTACACGTGCTGCACGTCGTCGTGGTCTTCCAGCGCCTCGAGCAGGCGGATCATGGTGTTGGCCTGCTGGCCTTCGAGCTTGGTATAGGTCTCCGGGATCATGCCGATTTCAGCGACGTCGGGCTTGATGCCCGCCTTCGTCACCGCTTCCAGCACGGCTTCGTAGGCGGAAGGATCGGTCAGGATCTCCCAGTTGTCGCCGTCGTCCTTGAAGTCGTCGGCGCCGGCCTCGAGCACCAGGTTCATCAGGTCGTCTTCCTTAGCCACGGACTTCGGGATGACGATGTCGCCCTTCTTATGGAACATGTACGCGACCGATCCGGCTGCGCCCAGGTTGCCGCCGTTCTTGGAGAAGGCGTGGCGAATCTCGCTGACGGTGCGATTGCGGTTGTCGGTCGAGACCTCGACCAGGATTGCAACGCCGCCCGGGCCGTAACCTTCGAAGGTGATTTCTTCGTAGGAGACGCCGGGAAGTTCGCCGGTTCCGCGCTGGATCGCGCGCTTGATGTTGTCCGCGGGCATGTTCTCCGCCTTTGCGGCCTGAACCGCGGTGCGCAGTCGCGGGTTCTTCTCGGGATCACCACCGCTCTTGGCCGCGATGGTAATTTCCTTTATTAGGCGAGTGAAGATCTTGCCGCGCTTGGCATCGAGCGCGCCCTTCTTGTGCTTAATGGTTGCCCATTTTGAATGGCCTGACATGCGAGAACCTCGGATCTTGGATGACTGGGATGAGTACGAACTGCCCGCGAACCAGCGAGCGCCGACGCTGAACCGGCATCAGGTCACGCCGGGATTCTGCACGCTGGCTCGGCCCTCTGTTTCGCCCTAAATCGCTGCGGAACTATCCGGGCAAACTCAGATTATATCCCGCCCTTCAAGAGGGAGTCGAGATTTGCGATTGAAGTGCCCGAATCGCAAGACTCCCGCATTTCCCGCGCTACTTCTGTGCCGCCGCCTGCTTCTGATGAAACTCCCTGGCGCGGCGGTCGATCTCCTCCGGCGACAGGTCCTCGACGTGGGTTCCGATCCACCAATTGTTGCCCTGAGAATCCGTCACGCCGCCGTGTCGATCGCCGTAGAACTGGTCAGCCGGTTCCGAGAGAGACGTCGCGCCAGCCGCTAGCGCTCGCTTGTAGACGGCATCGCAATCCTCGACGTACACATAGAAGTTACCGGGACGCGACTTCCACTGATCGCGGGCCCGCCCGAACATCAGCATCGAGCTGCCAACTTTCATCTCGGCATGCTGCACATGACCTTGGCCATCGCGCATGGCGTAGACTTCCTGCCCATCCAGCACGTTCTTTAGAAATTCCATCACCGCTTCTGGATCATCGATGGTGAGGTAAGGCGTTACGGTGTGATACCCCTCGGGAATCGGTTTGACTGCCATCATCAAAGCTCCTCTACCGTGAAATTATGGCACGGTGTCGTGCGCTTGGGTGCGAAAGCTCACCTCTACTTGGCCAGCGGCGCAGCCTTGAACAAGCCAATCATGTTTCCCTCAGGATCGGCGAACCAGGAAAACTCCCCCTGAGGAATCTGGATGACCGGCAGCAGCGCTTTGCCGCCCAGCGCGACTGCTTTATCGAGATGCGCCTGCACGTCGTCGACATGGATGTAGATGTTGACGAAGTTGTGCGGCTCGTGTCCGAGCGCGGTGATATGCCCATTGATGCCGGAGCCCGCACCGGTGTCGATCAGCGTCGCCGGACCGGCCTCCTGCATGTTCCAGTCGAATAGTTTGCTGAAGAATTCACTGGTGCGCGCCTTGTCGCGGCACCCAATTTCGAAATGTACCACTGGTCGCCCCACAGTCGTCTCCTGGTGGTGAATTCTGGTGATTGTACCCGAACGGCAGCCCCAACCATTGGACCGTCTGGAAATTCCCTTGTGCAAGGGTGTAAATTTCGAAGGTCAAAAAGACGACGGATCACCGTCGCATTCTGAGGAGGAAAACTCGAATGGCAGTTCAGCCGTCCAGCTCCCTTCTGCGTTGCGAAAGACGCTTCTGCCCGAAAATCCTCGTTGGCACGTCGGCTTTGATCGTCGTGCTGTTCTGGATTCTGCCGGCGCAGGCGCAGACACTCACCGTTCTGCATACTTTCAGCGGCGGGGACGGCCAGTATCCCTACAGTGGAGTGGCCATCGACGCGGGCGGCCGTCTGTACGGCACGACCTCGCGCGGCGGCGCCAATCAGAACGGAGTCGTGTACGAGCTGAAGCATGTCAATTCCGCATGGGTCGAGACGATCCTGCAAAACTTTGGCAGCGGGGCTGGCGGCTTTCTTCCCGAGGCGGCGCCCGTGTTCGGACCGAGCGGCATCCTTTACGGCACTACTCTGCTGGGCGGCTCGGGCCAGAACGGGGTGCTTTACAGCCTGCGGCCACCCGCAACCGTCTGCACAGCCGTTTCCTGTCCGTGGATGGAATCGGTGTTGTGGGCGTTCCAGGGATTTGACACCGATGGCGCTAATCCGGCTAATGGAGCACTGACGTTCGACTCATCCGGCAATGGCTACGACACCACCTCCGAAGGCGGCAGCTCGAACAACGGAACCGTCTACGAGATCAGCAAGCAAGGCGGGCAGTGGACCGAAACCGTTCTGTACAGCTTCGGTACCGGACAGAACGACGGAACGATGCCGCTGCACAATGTCGTCCTGGATAGCGCGGGAAACCTCTACGGCACCACCTACACGGGCGGCACGATGGGCGGAGGCACGGTGTTCGAGCTGTCGCCTTCGGGCTCGAACTGGACTGAGCGGATCATCGCGAACTTTCCCGCCGGCTCGGCGCCGCAGGCTGGACTGATCATTGATCGCGCCGGCAATCTGTATGGCGCGACCGATGGCGTGGGAACGTCATCCGCCGAAGTTTTCGAGTTGTCGCCATCGGGGAGCAACTGGACCCTCACTGCGCTTCATACTTTCAGCACCAACATTTATGACATCGGGCCGGTGGGCAACCTGGTGATGGATCACAGCGGAAATCTGTACGGCGCGACGTATACCCTGGGAGCACACTCGAAGGGCAACATCTTCGAGTTGAGTCCCTCTGGTAACAGCTGGACCTACACCGATCTCTACGATTTCACCGGCGGCAGCGATGGTTCGGGGCCGATGGGCGACTTAAACATGGATAGCAGCGGCAATCTGTACGGTACGACCCAACTCGGCGGCAACGGTTACGGAGTGGTGTGGGAGCTTGTGCTGTAGACGCACCATCATTCAAGCAGCGTATCTTCCATCGCCCATCAACTGCTCTCGGAATGCGATCGAGCAGCACGAGCAACCAGGCTGAGATGATGTCCGATAAAACACGAAAAGCGAAAGAGAAGGCGATCACCGAGTTCAAGCGATTCATCGTGATCGCGTTGTACCTTTGGGTGCTATTCAGCTTGTTCGAGCTCCACCGCTATGCTGTCCTGCGGCAGTTTCACCTCGCCTCGATCTCCGGTTACAGGATCGGCTTTGCCGGGCTGAACGCGCTGATCATCGCCAAGGTCATCCTGGCCGGACAAGCGCTGCACGTGGGCGAGCAGCTCAGCAGAAAAAGGCTCATCTTTTCGGTCCTGTTTATGTCTGCCTGCTTTGCTGCGCTGGTGGTTTTGTTTGAGATTGTCGAGGAGGTGATCGTCGGCTTCTTTCGGGGCCGGTCAATCGCTGCCAGCATTCCTCACGTCGCCGGAGGGGGCGCGGTGGGCATTGGGCTTGTCGCGCTGATGATCTTTGTCGTGCTGATTCCCTTCTTCCTTTTCCTCGAAGTGCAGAAGGTGATCGGCAGGGAAAAACTGTTCGCGATGATTTTCCAGAAACGGGTTAACGCGGGAGCGGTGTAGCAAGTTGCGATTCCAAGCGTCAGGAACACGGCTTGCAGGCGCGCCAGCCGCCATTTCCGGACCCGATCCCGCTTCCGCCGCCGGCATGAAACCGAGCGTTGGAGTTTTCAGCAGCTCTACTTCCCTATCTTCGCGAAGGGAATGTTCTCGATCGGATACTTGCGCCAGCCGTTGTAGTCGAAGTGCCACCACTCATCGGGATAGACGCTGAAGCCCTCCGCTTCCATGGTGGTGCGCAGCAGGGCGCGGTTGGCGCGCTCCTCGGCGCTGCCCCCGGGGTAGTCGCTATGGGCGCGCTCCGACATCTCGTCGTAGCCGCTAGGCATGGGCAGCGGCAGGCCGGTCTTCAGGTCGAAGACGGTGAGGTCGACCGCGCAGCCGCGGTTGTGGCGCGAGCCCTCAGCCGGATTGGCGACGTAGATGTGATCGACGGCGGGCGTTGCGTCCCAGAAGATCTTGGTCACGTACCACGGGCGGTATCCGTCGAAGATGAGCAGGCCGTAGCCCTGCTGATGCAGCTTACGATTGGCGCGTACCAGTGCTTCGGCCGCCGGCCGTTGAAGAAAGGCCCGCGCTTCTTCATAGAAAGGAGTGCCGAAGACATTGTTGGACGAGGCGTAGCGAATGTCGAGCTTCAGCGTCGGGTCGAGCTTGATCAGTTCCACCAGGTCGGGCTTGAGGAAGTCTCCGTGCTCGACGGGCGGTTGAGCTTTCAGCGCCTCCGCACGCAGCTCGGGGATTGGCCGTACCGGCTGAATGTGGAAGGTCTGCTGGCTGGGCCGCGGCTCAGAAGTCTGCGAACTCTGCTGCGCCGGCGCGGTGCTGAGGCCGGCGAGCAGAACCAAAACTAGAAAGATTCGACGCTCCATGACGCAAAACATCATAGCGCGTGCAAGTGAATCGCCGACAGCTCTCTACTGCGGAGACGGCAGCTTCTGACGCACCGGCTGCACACTGCCGGTCGCCGCATTGTCGGCAGATGTACTGTTCGCGTTGGCATTCGACATCGACGCCAGTTCCGACTGCCGATAGCGCGGCGCGCTCACATATCCATGGATGTGATCGCGGGTGATGCTGTTGATCACCAGCTCGACCGGTTGCGGACTGTCCGGCGTATAGAACATCACCGGCTGATAAAGATTGACGTGCTTCTGGGTCACATTGCGATCGTCCACCAGCAGTTCGAGATCGGCATACTGATGCTTGGTATTGGCCTTCCGCAGGCGCACTCCGAACGGCCCGTCGTGCTGGAACTGCTTCGACTTGTCGATATCGAACTCGTAGTAATTGCGCTCCCCTTTTTTCTCCAGCAGCACCAGTTGGTCATGGTTGCGCGCGATGGAGCCGGTTAGCTCAGTGCGCGTATCACTTAAGTCACTCTGGGTGGAGGCGACTTGTGCTTGCGTCTCCTGGATGGCTTGGTTTTGCGCGTCGAGCTGCGACTGCATCCTCTGCCAGCGCGAGGGCTCGCTGTGATGCGACGTGCTCATGTGCCGCAATGTGGGATGCGGAGCCGGTGTGGACTGCTCGGTTGCAGTCAGGAGGTTCACCTTCTGCGAAAGATCGGCAAGTTGCTGACGCGTTGCCGCCAGATCGGCGGTCATCTGCTGGTTCTCCGCGCTGATCTGCTGATTTTGCGCCGAGATCTGCTGGTTCTCGGTGGTGCTGGCCTTCGCCTGTGTGTGCTCGTGATAGGCGTAGAAGCCGAGCGCGCCGAGGCCGAGCCAGAGCGCAATCAGAGAAGCAACCAAGTGCTTCGAAAACGAGTGTGGCGTCGATTGAACTTCCTCGTACTCCATCCTGCCTCCTTGGGGGTCAGACCAGTCCCATGCTTGGAGGAGCAACTGACGTTCCACCCCCATCCACGAGGCAAGTGCTTGTGAAATCGGCGGATTCCAAAATCCGGAGCTGGCCCGAGGTGGAAGGGATTATCGGGCAGTATGCAAATTCGGCCTAGTCGGGTGCGCGGTTTGGACGCCCGAGCGCCACGCAAAAGATGAGCTCTCTTCTTATAGTAAGATTCGAATCCATGGCCCTTACCGAACTGCGAACTGTGCAAGTCGCGCAACCGGAGAGGACGCGTTTGTTCGCGTGGCTTCCGGGAGTTCTCGTGGGTGTGGTCTTGACGCTGCTCGCGATCGGCGTCGCGGTGTGGGCATTCGCCGGTCTCGGACTGCTGCAACTCAGCAGCTTGCTTCGTGGAGGCCCGGTTCGCATCAATGTGGATCAGCCGACGGTCGTCCGCCAGATTCGCGGCCTCGACCGTCTGGAAACCGTCAGCTACACCATGGACAAGATCGTTAGCGGACAGCGCGACAATCCGATCCTGCCGCAATTCCTCGCCGGCGATCGTCTGCTGCTGGTGGTGCACGGTGAAGCCATCGCCGGCGTCGATCTTTCCAAACTACAGCCTGGCGACGTCAGCGTGCGCGACAGTACGGTTCGCGTGCATCTTCCCGCGGCTGAGATCTTCACCACCACTCTCGACGAGCAGAAGACGCGCCTCTATTCGCGCGACACCGGACTGTTCACCTCGCCCGATCCAAACCTGGAGGACGAAGTTCGCCAGGAGGCCGACCGCCAGCTTCGCGCCGCCGCGCTGGACGACGGTATATTAAAGTCGGCTGCTGCCAATGCTCGCCAGACGATCACGAACATTCTGAAGAGTCTGGGATTCGCGAACGTAGAAATTAACCAGGCGGCGGTTACGGATTGAGCGCGTTCCAGATCTGCATCTGCGTCCACTTCGGATGTTGCAGCAGCACACCATGTCCCGCGCCATCTTTGCCGGGATACGTCACCAGCCGCACATTCTGTTCGCCGAGTTGCTGCCGATATCCCTCGACCAGCGCCTTGCCGTACACGTGCTGAATGTACAAGTCTTCCGGCCCGTTGATCACCGTCATTGCGCCGGCAATATGCAAGGGCGCGCAGTTGGTCGAGACCGGCTGGTTCGGCGGGTCGGCTGCGGTCTGGCAAACTCCGCCGTTCGCCTCCGACATTTGCGCGGGCTGCGAGCAATGACAATCCGAGGTCTGGAAGTTCGGGCTGGCAGCGCCGCAATAGCACAGGCTGTAATCGAACGCCAGCTCGCGCTGCTGCACATACAGCTCGTCGGAGATGCCGCGCATCAACGACCACGGCCACGTTCTCCGGTTCAAAAGCTGCTCCGCGACCGTTTTTCTGCACGTCGCCAGATGCGCACATGAGAACTCGACGTTAAGCTTTAGCTCGCGCTTCGGCACATCGACCGACGCCGTGCAGCCGCTGTCGACTCCGTCATACGGCTTCTGGTTGCGATAGGGGAAGGTCAGCGCGAAGGCATCCGTCTGCAAGCGGATTTTGAAATCGCGATCGCCGCTGGGCACCGATTTCAGCGCACTCAGGATGGTCGACACGCACTGCGCCTCATTGCCGTCGAAAACACCGTTAGTGTTGCCACCGGGCTTGGCGGCAATCAGCACAAGGTTGCGAACCACGCGCGACGGATTGGCAATGGGAGCGAGCATCGCGTATTTCAGCACATACAAGGTTCCCAGCGACCAGCCGACGAGATCCACACGCGACGTCGGAATCCCATAGGTGCGCGTGGCGTCGTCGAGCATCGCGTCAATGTCGTTGGCGGTCTGGTCGGCGGTAACGTTGCCGTGAAGTTGGCTTTTGCCGACCCCGGGCAGGTCGAGCAGCAGGAGACGGTAGTCGTGGCAGAGCGAGACAGTTCCATCTTCCGACGGCAGGTAGGCGAGCGTTCTGGCGATCCGCGGGCTGTACTCCCGATTGGTCAGCATCTGAATCGGCCAGTCGGGCAGGACCTCGCCCGTACCCGGAAACATTACGATGAGCTCATCGCTCTGCGCGGCATCGCCGATCACGGTGTATTCGAGAACATCGCCGGTACGAGGGTTGGTAAAGAATGTCAGCCCACGGCCGAGCTCGCGAAGATCGCCGATCCCGCGGCATGGGAAAGGAGTTTTATGGCGCGTGCTGGACACGGGCTGGAGTTGGTGACTGCCGCCAGAAACGGGCTGCCCGGCTTGCGCGGTAAGTTGCCCGACCGGCAGCAGCACGATCACGATAAATAAGAGCCGATTGTAGACTAGCCGGTGCAGAAGGGCGCGAAGCGTCATCGTGGACTTTTCCCCGGCAAGCGTAACATGCGCGCGCTGCCCGAACAGAAGCGATAGACCTGGAGCTTGGCCACCCGACCGGTCGGCACGGCTGAAGCCGTGCCCTGATGCACAGTGTGTGCAAAAACAAAAGCCGTCGCAATCGTTCGATCGCGACGGCTGCGAGTTTTGTTATTGGACCGCCGGGAAGCGCGGCTAAAGCCTCGCCCCTCCGCAACCCTTACTCTGCGGCCAGTTCTTCGGCTTCGTTTTCGCCTTCGTGGCGGAGCAGTTCCAGCGCGCGTTCGGCTTCTTCGTAGGCTTGCGTGACCTCCTCCTGCACCTTCGATGCGGCCTGTTCCATCTCCTCCGACAGCCGGACGTTCCGGTAGTACTCCATGCCGGTGCCCGCGGGGATGAGACGGCCCACGATGACGTTCTCCTTCAGGCCGCGCAGGTGATCGACGGCGCCCTGGATCGACGCTTCGGTCAGCACGCGCGTGGTCTCCTGGAACGATGCGGCCGAGATGAACGAGTCGGTCGAGAGCGAGGCCTTGGTGATGCCCAGCAGCAGCGGACGGCCAGTAGCCGGCTTGCCGCCGTTGGCGATCGCCTTCTCGTTCTCTTCGCGGAAGCGGAACTTGTCGACCTGCTGCTCGAGCAGGAAGGTCGTATCGCCCACGTCCTCGACTTTCACCCAGCGCATCATCTGGCGCACGATCACCTCGATGTGCTTATCGGAGATGTTCACGCCCTGCAGCCGGTAGACCTCCTGGATTTCGTTCACCAGGTACGCCTGCAGCTCCTTCTCACCGAGCACGGCAAGAATGTCGTGCGGGTTGAGCGGGCCATCCATCAACGGCTCGCCGGCGCGGATGCGCTCGCCTTCCTGCACGTTGATGTGAACACCGCGCGGCACCTGGTATTCCTTCTCGGTGCCGTTGTCGGCCACGACGTAGATTTTGCGCTGACCCTTGCTGACATCGCCGAACTTGACCACGCCATCGATCTCGCTGATAACCGCGGTCTCGTGCGGCTTGCGCGCTTCGAACAGCTCCTGCACGCGCGGCAGACCACCGGTGATGTCCTTGGTCTTGGTGGTTTCGCGCGGGATCTTGGCTAGCACGTCGCCCGGAGTGACGGTGTCGCCGTCCTGCACCATCAAGTGCGAGCGCGAAGGCATCAGGTACCGCTTGCTGCCCTTGGCGCCCTTGATGACGATCGCCGGCTGACGCTTCTCGTCGGGCGAATCGACCACGACGTGCCGCGACAGGCCGGTGACCTCGTCGACTTCTTCGTGCAGCGTGAGGCCCTCCTGCAGGTCCTTGAACTGCACCGTACCGCCGATTTCGGTAAGGATCGCGAACGTGTACGGATCCCACTCGACCAGCACATCACCGAGCGCAACCTGATGGCCGTCTTCGACCTTCACCTTGGCGCCGTACACAACTGCGTAGCGCTCTTTTTCGCGGCCTTTCTCGTCAACCACGGCGATGGAGCCGTTGCGATTCATCACCACGAGGTTGCCTTCCTTGGAACGCACGGTGATGAGGTTGATAAAGCGCACGGTGCCGTTGTTCTTGGCATCGAGGCGCGACTGCTCGCTGACGCGCGAGGCCGTGCCGCCGATATGGAAGGTGCGCATGGTGAGCTGCGTTCCCGGCTCGCCGATGGACTGCGCCGCGATGACGCCGGTGGCTTCACCCAGCTCGACCAGTCGGCCGGTTGCCAGGTTGCGGCCATAGCACATCACGCAGACGCCGCGCTTCGACTCGCAGGTGAGCACCGAGCGAATCTTCACCCGCTCGATACCGGCAGCCTGCACCGCGTTGGCCAGCTCTTCGGTGACTTCCTGGTTGATGTCAACGATGATGTTGCCTTCGTAGTCCTTGATCTTCTCCAGCGAGACGCGGCCCACGATACGGTCGCGCAGCGGCTCGATGATCTCGCCCGACTCCACGATGGAGGTGACGTAGATGCCATCGACCGTTCCGCAATCGTATTCGCTGATGATCACGTCCTGCGCCACGTCAACCAGCCGGCGGGTCAGGTAGCCGGAGTCGGCGGTCTTCAACGCGGTATCGGCCAATCCCTTGCGGGCGCCGTGGGTGGAGATGAAGTACTCCAACACGGTGAGGCCCTCGCGGAAGTTGGCCGTGATCGGCGTCTCGATGATCTCGCCCGAAGGCTTGGCCATCAGACCGCGCATTCCGGAGAGCTGGCGAATCTGCTGTTTCGATCCGCGAGCGCCGGAGTCGGCCATGACGTAGATGGGGTTCATCTCGCCGGCCTTGTCGTCCTGCTGCATGGCGCCGAACATCTCGTCGGCAACCTTCTCGGTAATGGCCGACCAGATTTCGACGACCTTGTTGTAGCGCTCGCCGTTGGTGATGGCGCCGTCGAGGTACTGCTGCTGCACGGCGATGGCCTGCTTCTCGGCGTCCTTCACCAGGGTCGCCTTGCCCGGCGGAATGACCATGTCGTCGATACCGATCGACAGGCCGGCGCGGGTGGCGTACTGGAAGCCGAGCTGCTTGATGCCGTCGAGCATCCGCACGGTGGTTTCCAGACCGAAGCGCAGATAGCAGTAGTTGACCAAGTTGCCGGTGCCCTTCTTCTTGAGCAGACCGTTAACGTAGGGCATGTCAGCGGCGCCGCGCTTCAGATGATCGTTCATGATGGCGCGGCCGACCGTGGTCGAGATGTACTGCCGCTCGAACATGGTGGGCTCGGTATGGATCACGTCCTGATCGTCATAAGCGGTGGAGAGGTCGATAACCTCGCCCGAGTAGCGCAGACGGATCGGGGTGAGGGTTTCGACTTCGCCCATTTCTTTCGCCAGCAGCACCTCGTCGATGTTGGCGAAGGCGCGGCCTTCACCCTTCGCGCCCGGCTTGGCTTTAGTTAGGTAGTAAATTCCGAGCACCATGTCCTGTGTGGGCACGGTGATCGGCTGGCCTGATGCGGGCGACAGAATGTTGTGCGAGGCCAGCATCAGCACGCTGGCTTCGACCTGCGCCTCCGGCGAGAGCGGAATGTGCACGGCCATCTGATCACCGTCGAAGTCGGCGTTAAATGCGGTGCAGACCAGCGGGTGAATCTTGATGGCCTTGCCTTCCACCAGCACCGGCTCGAAGGCCTGGATGCCCAAGCGGTGAAGCGTGGGAGCGCGGTTCAGAAGGACCGGGTGATCCTTGATCACCTCTTCCAGGATGTCCCACACGATGGGCTCCTGCGCCTCGACCATTTCTTTCGCCTGCTTGATGGTGGTGCAATGACCGGTCTGTTCCAGCCGGTGATAGATGAACGGCTTGAACAGTTCGAGCGCCATCTTCTTGGGCAGACCGCACTGATGCAGCTTGAGGTCGGGACCCACGACGATGACCGAGCGGCCAGAGTAGTCCACGCGCTTGCCCAGCAGGTTCTGGCGGAAGCGCCCCTGCTTGCCTTTCAGCGTGTCGGAGAGCGACTTCAGCGGGCGGTTGTTCGCTCCACGCAGCACGCGGCCTCGGCGACCGTTATCGAAGAGCGCGTCGACGGCTTCCTGCAACATGCGCTTTTCGTTGCGCACGATGACTTCCGGCGCGTGCAGGTCCATCAGCTTCTTCAGGCGGTTGTTGCGGTTGATGACGCGGCGATACAGGTCGTTCAGGTCCGACGTGGCGAAGCGGCCGCCGTCGAGCGGAACCAGCGGACGCAGCTCCGGCGGAATGACCGGGATCACGTCGAGGATCATCCACTGCGGCTTGTTGCCGCTCTTGCGGAAGGCCTCGACGACCTTCAGGCGCTTGGCGTACTTCAGCCGCTTCTGGACGGAAGTTTCCGTGCGCATCTTCTCGCGCAGCTCGGTCGACATAGTCTCGACCTCAACGCGCTTGAGAAGTTCCTTGATGGCTTCGGCGCCCATCATGGCCTTGAAGCCGGAGGCGCGGTGTTCCTGATCGAGCTCGCGATAGCGCTGCTCGTCCTTAATGACTTCGCGCTCTTTCACCGGCGCTTCGCCTGGCTCAACGACGACGTAGGCCTCGAAGTAGAGCACGGACTCGAGGTCGCGCAGCGAGATATCGAGGATGTGCCCGATGCGGCTGGGCAGACCCTTGAAGAACCACACGTGCGAGCAGGGCGAAGCCAACTCGATATGGCCCAGACGTTCGCGACGGACTTTGGAGAGCGTGACTTCCACGCCGCACTTGTCGCAGATCACGCCGCGATGCTTCATGCGCTTGTATTTGCCGCAGAGGCACTCCCAGTCGGTGACCGGGCCGAAGATACGGGCGCAGAACAGGCCGTCGCGCTCCGGCTTGAAGGTGCGGTAGTTAATCGTTTCCGGTTTGGTGACCTCGCCGTGCGACCAGCTGCGAATCTTTTCCGGCGAAGCCAGGCTGATGCGGATGGCGTCGAAATCGGCGATCGGATTTCCGAGATCAAATGGACTCGAGCGATACATGTTTAGTCCTTTGTAGTCTGTTGTCGGTTGTCAGTTGTCGGTCCTGCAACGCGACCGTTGTCGGTAGAGCAACGCTTTAGCGTTGCGTTACCGCCGTTCTCTTTTCCTGGATGGCCGCCCGCTGCTGCGCAGCGGGCGGCCATCCCAAATTCCTTACCCGGGCGACGCGAACCTTAAGGTTCGCTCTACCCGATCCCTTAGTCCGCGGCGACGACGGGGCTCTCGGGAGCGACAAGTTCCGTCTTACGCTCCTTGGTCTTGATCAGCTCCACGTCGAGGCACAGCGACTGCAACTCGCGAATCAGCACGTTGAACGATTCCGGCACGCCTGGCTCAATGGCCGCTTCGCCTTTGACAATGGCCTCGTAAATCTTGGTGCGGCCATAAACGTCATCGGACTTCGCGGTGAGCAGCTCCTGCAGGATGTACGCGGCGCCGTAAGCTTCCAGCGCCCACACTTCCATTTCGCCAAAACGCTGGCCACCGAACTGAGCCTTGCCGCCCAGCGGCTGCTGGGTAATCAGCGAGTAGGGTCCGATGGAACGCGCGTGGATCTTGTCGTCGACCAGGTGCGAGAGCTTGAGCATGTAGATATAGCCGACGGTGACCGGCTGCTCGAACTTCTCACCCGTCATGCCGTCGTAGAGATAAGCCTTGCCGGAGGTCGGCAGTCCGCCCTGCTCCAGCAGCGACTTGATCTCGCCCTCCTTCGATCCGTCGAACACCGGCGAAGCGAAGTAAACTGCGTCCTGCATGCCGTCGGCAATGCGCTCGAGCATCTCGTCGTCAACATCGATGAGGCTCTCGAGGAACGGCGTGTCTTTAAACAGGGTCTTGAACTGCTTGCGTACGTACTCGGCCTTCGAGTTTTCCTTCATCAACTCGCCGATCTTCTGGCCGAGTGCGTAACCGGCCCAGCCCAGGTGCGTCTCCAGAATCTGGCCGACGTTCATACGGCTGGGCACGCCCAGCGGGTTCAGGACGATCTCCACCGGCGTTCCGTCATCGAGGTACGGCATGTCCTCTTCCGGCAGAATACGCGCGATGACGCCCTTGTTGCCGTGGCGTCCGGCCATCTTGTCGCCGACGCTCAGCTTGCGCTTCATGGCGATGTACACCTTTACCAGCTTGATCACGCCGGGAGGCAGTTCGTCGCCCTTCTGCAGCTTCTCGACTTTCTCGCGGACAATCTTGCGCAGTACGTCGATCTGGCGCGAGGTCATTTCCTCGATTTCGTCGATCTGCTCGTTGACGCGCGGATCCTTGTCGGCGTACTTAATGCGCTTCAGGTTGCGCGTGGAGATGCGCTCGATGGTGTCGCGGTCGAGAACAGCGCCTTTGATGAGCAGGCGCTTGTTCGTGCGCTCGTCGTGCAGGTCGGCGAGAACCTCCTTGCCGCCCAGCAGTCCGTCGAGTCGCTTCAGGCGCTCGTCGGTAAGGATTCGAATCTCGTCGGCGAGGTTCTTTTCCAGCTTGGCAACCTGATCGGCTTCGATGGCCTTGGCGCGCTCGTCCTTCTCCTGACCTTTGCGGGAGAAGATCTTCACGTCGACCACCGTACCCTCGATTCCGGGAGGACAGGTGAGCGAGGCATCGCGAACATCGCCGGCCTTCTCGCCGAAGATGGCGCGCAGCAGCTTCTCTTCCGGCGTGAGTTGCGTCTCGCCCTTGGGCGTGACCTTGCCCACCAGAATGTCGCCGGCCTTCACGGTCGCTCCGATGCGGATGATGCCGCTCTCGTCGAGATCGCGCAGCGCCGACTCGCTGACGTTGGGAATGTCGCGCGTGACCTCTTCCGGTCCCAGCTTGGTATCGCGCGCTTCGATCTCGAACTCCTCGATGTGGACGGAGGTGTAATAGTCCTCCTTCACCATCTTTTCGGAGACCAGGATCGCGTCTTCGAAGTTGTAGCCGCGCCAGGGCATGAACGCTACGAGCACGTTGCGTCCCAGCGCCAACTCGCCCATGTCGGTGCAAGGACCGTCGGCGATCACCTGCCCCTTGGCCACGCGGTCGCCCTTCTTCACGATCGGCCGCTGGTTGATGCAGGTGTTCTGATTCGAACGCTTGAACTTCGTCAGCTGATAGATGTCGCTGCCGACTTCGCGCGAAAGTTGAGCGGGATGATGCTCGCCCTCGACGCGCACGATGATGCGCTCGGAATCGACGGAGTCAATGACGCCCGAGCGACGGGCCAGAACCACAGCTCCCGAGTCGCGCGCCGTAACACCTTCCATACCCGTACCGACGATGGGCGCCTGCGCCCGGAGCAATGGCACGGACTGACGCTGCATGTTCGCGCCCATCAGTGCGCGGTTCGCGTCGTCGTGTTCGAGGAACGGCACCAGCGACGCCGCCACCGAAACCAGTTGCTTCGGGCTGACGTCGATGTAGTCCACTTCCTCGCGGTTAACCAGGACGAAGTTGCCGGCCTTGCGGGCATTGACCAGTTCGGCCACGATGCGGCCCTTGTCATCGATTTCGGCGTTTGCCTGCGCGATGACATGACGATCTTCCTCCCACGCCGACAGGTAGAACGAGTAAGGTTCGAAGTCGATCGCCTTCTTCTTGCGCTCCTTCAGTTCGTTGTTGGCTTTGATGATCTCGGCCTTCTCGGCGTGATCGCCGACGCGATACTCGCTGTCGCCGGCGTTGACGACGGTCAGGAAGTCGAGCACGCGGCCGTTCTTCACCTTGCGATACGGCGACTCGATGAATCCGTAGTCGTTGATTCGCGCATAGCAGCTCAGCGACGAAATCAGGCCGATATTCGGACCTTCCGGCGTCTCGATCGGACAGATACGTCCGTAGTGCGTCGGGTGAACGTCGCGGACTTCAAATCCGGCGCGCTCGCGCGACAGACCGCCCGGTCCAAGGGCCGAGAGACGGCGCTTGTGGGTGATCTCCGACAGCGGATTGGTCTGATCCATGAACTGCGACAACTGCGACGATCCGAAGAACTCGCGGATGGCAGCCATGACCGGCTTGGCATTGACCAGGTCGTGCGGCATGGCCGTGGACATCTCCTGGTACACACTCATCTTTTCCTTGATGGCGCGTTCCATGCGAACCAGGCCGATGCGGAACTGGTTCTCCAGCAGCTCGCCGACCGCGCGGACTCGGCGGTTGCCGAGGTGATCGATGTCGTCGACCGTGCCGATATTCTTGCGTAGCTTCAGCAAGTAGCGAATGGTCGCGTAGAAGTCGTCCGGCTCGAGGGTGCGGTTCTCGAGATTGGTGGCGTCTTCGCGCTCGAACAGCTTGATGTTGAACTTCAAGCGGCCTACGCGCGAGAAGTCGTACTTCCGGGAATCGAAGAACATGCCGTGGAACAGCGCGGTCGCGGTGTCAAGCGTGGGCGGATCGCCGGGACGCAGCTTGCGGTAGATCTCGATCAGAGCTTCCTGCGGCGTCTTGACGGAATCGCGACGTAGGGTGGCGCTGATCACCGTGCCTACGTCGTCGCGCTCGGGGAAGAAGAGATGGAGTTCGGTGACCCCGGCTTCCATCATCTTCGAGAGCTTCTCCGGCGTGAGTTCGGTGTTGGCCTCGAGCAGCACCTCCCCGGTGTTGACATCGATGACGTCGGCCGCGATGAATGCGCCTTCGAGATCGGTGATGTCGGCTTCAATCTCGGAGATACGGTGTTTATGGATTTCCTTCATCACCGCCGATGTGACCTTGCGGCCCGAGTGCGAAACTTCTTCGCCGTTCTTGGCGACGATCGCGCGTGCCAGCTTCATGCCGAGCAGGTTGGTCGGCTTATCGGAGCCGGGCTCCAGCGTCCAGTACAGCTTGTTGTCGCGGATCAGGATGCGATCGACGGTGTAGAAGGTGCGCAGGATCTCTTCGTCGGAGCGCAGACCGAGAGCGCGCAGGAAGATGGTGCCCAGGAACTTGCGCTTGCGGTCAATGCGCACGTACAGGATGTTTTTCTGGTCGTACTCAAACTCAACCCACGAACCGCGATAGGGAATGATCTTGCCCAGGAAATAGGTGCGGTTGTTGGCAGTCTCAAAGAACACGCCCGGCGAACGGTGCAACTGGCTGACGATTACGCGCTCGGTGCCGTTGATGATGAAGGTGCCATTGGCAGTCATCAGCGGAATGTCGCCAAAGAAGACCTCCTGCTCCTTCATGTCGCGGATCGACTTGTTGCCGGTCTCGGGGTCCTTGTCGTAAATCGTGAGACGCATCGTGACCTTCAGGGGCGCGGAGTAAGTCATGCCGCGCTCCTCGCACTCGGCCACGTCGTACTTGAGCTGCAGTCCGACGGGATCGCCGCACTTGTTACAGAAGTCAGGTGTGTTGGCGTTATAGGTGCCGCACTTGGTGCAGAGCACGTCGCCGAGATGGAACGGGTCGGTACGCACCGTCGCGCCGCAATTGCGGCAGGTGGTGCGCAGGTGGTTCAGCCCCTTGAGGTGGCCGCACTTGCACTCCCAGTTGCCGATGGCGTACTCGACGAAGTCGAGCTGCGAGACGTTGCGGAAATCGGTGATGGGAAAGACCGACTGAAAGACAGCTTGCAAGCCGGCATCGTCGCGCTCGCTCGGCAGCGCGTCCATCTGCAGGAAGCGATCATACGAGCGCTTCTGCACCTCGATGAGGTTGGGAATCTGGATGGTCGCCGGAATTTTGGAGAAATCGAATCGATTTCGGTTGGCAGTTTTCTGTTGCGCCATGTATAAAGCTCCTGATCAGTACGGCCAGCCTCGCTTTAGCCGACCGTGCAAACGAAACGCGTGTGGGCGACGGGAAGAGCCGCCGCGCATCCAATGACTTGAGAAGAACCCTGGGTTGTTGCAGTTTTGCGCGAAAAGACGAACGCGCTCGCGGAGACAGAGCTCCCCGCAAGCGCCGCTTCAGGCGTCGGGCAATCCCATAACCACTTGGCCTGGGAATTCGGCACTCGAAGTGCCGCTATGTTGTTTACTTCCCGCGCCAGTATCTTCAGGCCTTGTCTTCGTCCGGCCCGCCGCCGCGTCTGAGCTGACGCGTTTGCCGGCCAAGCCAGCCGCTCGCCACAACCTGTTTTGATGCCGGAGTTCGCAAAACGACTCCGACCTCTCGTGATGTCCGGGAATTCCGCGATCTCCCGCTGAGAAGATCGCCAGCTTCCTCGGCTTCATCGCGCTTCTCCACGCCCGCTCCGACGTGAAAGAAGAACGTAGCCGCCACCGCGCAGCCTTGCGCAGGCAGCAGCAGCCAGAAACTCCGGTCAGCGCGCCCGGAGTGAAGTCGCCTTCGCCGTGGAGATGCGCGGGCACCCGCCAAAAGCAGCGCTGCCGGACATCCCGCCAGGCAAGGCGAGAAAGTTCCAAGGCCGAGGAGCCGCAAACGCGACTCCCGGGCCAATGTTTATTCTACTTGATTTCGACGGTCGCGCCCGCCTCGACAAACTTCTTCTTGATAGTCTCGGCTTCTTCCTTGTTGACGCCCTCTTTCACCGTCTTGGGCGCGCCATCCACCAGGTCCTTAGCTTCCTTCAGACCCAGGCTGGTGACTTCGCGGACAGCCTTAATCACGTTGATCTTGTTCGCGCCCACTGCAGTGAGGACGACCGTGAACTCGGTCTTCTCTTCCGCCGGAGCCGCGGCTGCACCGGCGCCCGCGCCGGCAGCGCCTGCCATCACGACCGGGGCCGCAGCCGCCGCCGAGACGCCAAGACGCTCTTCCAACTTCTTCACCAGCGCTGCCGCATCCAGCAGCGACAGGCCTACGATTGATTCTTCCAACTGCTGCAGATCTGCCATTTCTTTGTCCACCTATTCGTTATTCGTTGTGTCACCGGGCCCTGACGAATGCTGGCTTGCGTTCGTTGAGGTGGCCCTTTGTCGATTTCGTTCCCGTCTCTGAGGTTTCCAATGTGTCACTCGCGCGCCAGACAACGCCCGGGGATCACCCCTCACAACGGATAACGCAATCTCTAAGGAAGCTGTCGCCTCCAAACCTGTGGTCGATCGGGTAGAGCGGACCTTCAGGTCCGCGTCAAGCCCACCCATCCTGATTGTTTTCGAAATCGAGATCGCTGATCTCGATTTTCGAAAACCAAACTCGATTCGTCCGACGGGACGCTGGCCTGAAGGCCAGCTCTACCCAAAACTCGGGTGCCCCAATCATCCCCTCGTTTGGGATGAGTGGGACGAATCCTTACGCCGACGCTTCTGCCGGTGCAGCCCCTGAGGGCGCTTCCGGTGCCGGCTCGGCTGCGGCTGCTGGAGCTGCTTCCGCCGCTCCGCTAAACTTCTGCTTCTCCACGCCCTGATTGATGACAACCGCGATATCGCGGCCGACAGCGTTCATCACCGTCACCAGGCGTTGTGCCGGAGCGGTCATCAGGAACAGCAGCTTGGAGTAAATCTCTTCCTTCGACGGCATGTTGGCCAGCGCATCGATGTCCTTGATGGCAATGACGCGGCCTTCGACGATGCCCGCCTTGAAGGTGTACTCGGGATTGTCCTTGGCGTACTTGCTAAGCGCTTTCGCCAACGCGACCGGGTCGCCGGTGGTGTAGGCGATAGACGTAACTCCCGCCAGGCTCTTCACGGCTTCTTCCACCGCAGTGCCCTTCGCCGCGCGCTCGGCCAGAGTGTTCTTCAGCACGCGATACTTACCGCCGGCGCCGCGCACCGTCTTGCGGAGTTCGAAATCCTTCTCCACGGTCATCTTGGCAAATGTGCCGACGATGCCATGTTTGGCGTCCTGAAACTCCTTGCTCAGCGCCTCAACCTGCTCGATTTTCTTTGCTTTGCTAACGGCCATTTTCGGATCCTTAAACTTTTCGTTCGTCATCCCGACCGAGGACTTCAGTCCGAGCGGAGGGATCTGCGGTTACCCGCCGGGTTATGCTCTCGCCGCTGCCTCAACCGGCGCGGTGTCGATCGGCACGCCCGGCCCCATGGTCGAGCTCAGATAGCAGCCCTTGATGTACTTACCCTTGGCCACCGACGGCTTCGCCTTGATCACGCTGGTGATCACCGTGGCTGCGTTCTCCACCAGTTTCTCGGCCGGGAACGAGATCTTGCCCACGGGAACGTGCACCAGAGCGGTCTTATCGGTGCGGAACTCGACCTTGCCAGCCTTGGTCTCTTTCACCGCGGCTGCGACGTCGAACGTGACCGTACCGGTTTTCGGGTTCGGCATCAGGCCGCGCGGTCCGAGCACCTTACCCAGGCGGCCGACGGACTTCATCATGTCGGGCGTGGCGATTACAGCATCGTAGTCGGTCCAGTTTTCCTTCTGGATCTTCTCGACCATGTCCTCGCCGCCGACGAAGTCAGCACCAGCAGCCTCGGCTTCGCGAACCTTCTCGCCCGTGGCTATAACCAGAACCTTCTTCGATTTGCCTAGTCCGTGCGGCAGGATAACCGTGCCGCGGACCATCTGATCGGCGTGCTTAGGATCGACTCCCAGGCGCATGGTCAGATCGACGGTCTCGTCGAACTTGGCAAATTTAACTTGTTGCAGAAGAGGCACGGCATCCTGAAGGGTGTAGGACTTGGCCTTCACCTCGGCGCGCGCTTTTTCAATGTTCTTTCCGGACTTCTTCATATTGCTCCTGTCTTCCACCGCCCATCGCTGGAACTGAAGGGCCGTGGTGTATACGACCTCCCACGATGTGGGATTTGCTTTCCTCGCGAGTACTCATTTCGCTGCGGGTTCACTCGCCAGCTCAAACCCGCTACGCCGTCACCTCAATTCCCATCGACCGCGCCGTGCCCTTCACGCTCTTCACCGCCGCTTCCACCGAGGCGGCATTCAGGTCGGGCATCTTCTGTCTGGCGATTTCCAGCACCTGTTTTTCGGTCACCTTGCCGACCTTGTCCTTGTTCGGCGTTCCCGATCCCTTGGCCACACCCGCGGCGCGTTTCAGCAGAATCGCCGCCGGCGGCGTCTTGGTGATGAAGGTGAACGAGCGGTCGCTGTACACCGTGACCACGACCGGAATAATCAGGCCGTCGAGTTCCTTCGCGCTGGTCTTGGCGTTGAACTGCTTGCAAAACTCCATGATGTTGATCTGCGCCTGACCGAGCGCGGGACCAACCGGCGGCGCCGGAGTGGCCTTGCCCGCCGCAATCTGCAACTTCACCGAACCGGTAATCTTCTTTGCCATTTTTCACTCGCTCTTCGCTACTCGCTCTTCGCCTTTCGCCAGATCATTCGCGCCTCATCCGAAGAGCGAAAAGCGAAGGGCCAAAGGCGGCATCTCTACGTGATAACCTTTTCCACTTGCGCAAAGCCCAGCTCGACCGGGGTCGAGCGGCCGAAGATGGTGACCATCACCTTCAAGGTCTCGCGATCTTCGTTGACCTCGTCCACCACGCCGGTGAAGCTGGCGAACGGCCCTTCGGTGATGCGCACCGACTCGTTCTTTTCGAACTTGACCTTGAGCTTCGGCTTCTCCCGGCTGTCGGCGACGCGGTAAACGATCTGGTTGACCTCGTCTTCCGAGAGCGGCGTCGGCTGCTGGCCGGTACCGACAAATCCTGTCACGCGCGGTGTGCCTTTGACGACATGCCACACGTTGTCGTCCATGTCCATCTCCACCAACACGTAGCCGGGATAGAACATGCGCTCACTGGTGTACTTCTTGCCGCCGCGAACTTCGGTGACCGACTCGGTCGGAATCAGCACGCGGCCGATCTTGTGCTCCAGCTCGGGATAAGCGCGGACGCGCGACTCGATCGACTCCTTCACCTTGCGCTCGAATCCCGAGTAGGTGTGGATGATGTACCACTTCATGTTCGGATTCTGCGGCGTCGCAGGTCCGGCTTCAGGAGCCGCCTCGCCGCCAGCACTCGCACTGGGCTGGTCGCCGTTGCTCTCCGGATTGATCTGTTCGTCTGTCATGATTTGCTGCATTTGCTTCTACGTTCTCTTAACGATGCCATTACGCATCGTCAGAGCTGTTAATGGCTACTCAGATACTTCAGCACGTGGTCGAGGGTCTTCTGCAGAATTGTATCTACGATCCAGAAATACGCTCCGAACAGAAAGACCGTGATGATGACGACGGTCGTCGTGCCCTGAACTTCCTTGCGGTTAGGCGTTGTGACCTTCCGCATTTCCGTGCGGACGTCGTTGTAAAAGCTCTTGATCCGCTGCGGCCACGCCTTGATCGTGTCCAGCTTGCTCTCGCCGACGCTCTCGATTGCTGCTGACTTCGCCATCTGCTACCTATTTCCGGCGCTCCGTGCGCCTGAACCGCTCTCTCTGGTAGAGCGATGCTTTGGCATCGCGTCCCAGCATCTCTCATTTATTTCTGCTCGGGAATCGAGATCTCCAACCTCGATTCCCGGGCAATCTCAATACCCTGCCCCGACGCGAGCCTGAAGGCTCGCTCTACCCGAATACTGGCAGGGGCGGAGGGATTCGAACCCCCAAGTCCGGTTTTGGAGACCGGCAGTTTAACCGTTGAGCTTACGCCCCTAAATGCCGCTATTCGCCCTTGGCCTTTCGTTCTTCGTTAACTGTCCGCAGTCGCACTCAGGCGAAAAGCGATCAGCGAACAGCGTCCCTGCTTACTTCACTTCCTTATGCGACGTGTGCTTGCGGCACGTGCGGCAGAATTTGTTGAACTCCAGCCGGCCCGTCGTCGTTTTCTTGTTTTTTGTGGTGGAGTAATTGCGATTCTTGCAATCACTGCACTGCAACGTAACGATCTCTCGTGGCATTAAATCATCCTTTTCGTTTATCCCGCGGATGGGCCGCGAGACCTTGTCCACGTCGAAGCGTGGAAATCAGCGGACGTTTCGCTTCCGCCGAGAATTTTGCCGCCCCTTAAGGGGCTCAGGTTTTAGTTTTCAGCCCACCCAGGACTTCGTCCTGGGCTAAAGCTGACTCCGCGCCTGCCGGTGCCGGGTGCCCCATCCTTCTCCGCTTCTTTTGCGGAGAGGGTGGGCCGTCGTTACGCGATAATTTCGCTGATCGTACCTGCGCCGACCGTTCTGCCGCCTTCGCGGATGGCGAACCGCAAGCCCTTCTCCATCGCCACCGGCGTGATCAGCTCGATCTCCAGCGCCACATTGTCGCCCGGCATCACCATCTCCGTGCCTGCCGGCAACGTCGCCACTCCCGTCACGTCCGTCGTGCGGAAGTAGAACTGCGGCCGATACCCCTTGAAGAACGGCGTGTGCCGTCCGCCTTCTTCCTTCGACAGCACGTACACTTCGCCCTTGA